>Ga0315915_1002277_pt1 | contig 24127 bp, 22 predicted proteins | sample MpolbnodulesMG_FD_207738 | JGI IMG/M metagenome (GOLD analysis project Ga0315915, IMG submission 207738) | Medicago polymorpha root nodule microbial communities from Los Angeles, California, United States - branched nodules | ecosystem: Host-associated > Plants > Roots > Nodule | place: USA...
GTTTACTTTAATAAAAATCACTTTTTTTTTAAAGTTTGTTTGGATACAGTTATATAAAAGCGATTTTTTTTTACAAAATTAGTTCAATCTTTTGATCCATATTTTCTCTCTCCTCCATTTTTTTTTTGAGAAGCTGCTCTTAACAGCTTCTCATTTGAAGCTGTTTTTAGATTTTTTTTTTATTCTGATTTCTTTAAAAAGTTGTAACAAACGAATGCAATATTCTTAAAAGTGATTATTCTCTTAAAAAAAAGTGATTTTTTTCTTAAAAAAAGCTATAACAAACAAGTTCTTAATTTCATAAATTCTTCGACACAACTTATAACATATACAAAATCAATTTGACTTTATTTTACCATTTTCAATAAAAATAACTTATGTAAACTCATGCACATGTGCTTATTATGATAAACGCCTGTACCATAAGCTGCCAATAAGTCGTTTATCCAAATAAATCCTTACACTAATCTTTTTTATAGTTCAAAGATTAAGAATCAAAAGAGCATGAGGAGTAACCATAAATGAATGGTTAATTGATTTAAAATTTAAACTTAGGAAAAAGAAATGACAAATCTTGGTGTCTTTCTCTCTATTTAATAATCTACTAGTACAAAACACAAACCCTACCGTTAGTTTCATTTCATTCATTCATACATCAATCAAATCAACATCCAATAGAGCAGTATAGTCTCCACTGCCTCTTTCTCTTCTCCGTCGATCACTTCCTCCTAAACGATGTCGTATCGTCCAAACGCAAACTCAAGGACCGAGGTCCGTCGCAACCGATACAAGGTCGCCGTCGATGCCGAAGAAGGCCGCCGTCGCCGTGAAGACACCATGGTTGAGATCCGTAAGAATCGTCGTGAAGAGAGTTTACTCAAAAAGAGACGCGAAGGTCTTCAACCTCAGCAGATTCCTTCCGCTCTTCACTCTAACGTCGTTGAGAAGAAGGTTATTTTTTCAATTCATCGATTAACTTTCTTATTGTTCCTAAATCACTCTGATCAAAGCTTTATTAATCGTAATCTGATTGCTTAATTGTTTAATTTGAATTAGTTTGCTTAATTTGTTGTTAATTTTTTTAGATTTATGCGAATTAGGTCAGGGTTAAATTTTTTCTGAATTGTAGTTGCGTTTTCTATGTTGTCGTTGCAGTTGGAACATTTGCCAACTATGGTTGCTGGTGTGTGGAGTGATGATAATAACTTGCAGCTTGAATCAACGACTCAGTTTCGAAAACTGCTATCAATTGGTTCGGAATTAGATTAGATTAGTTACTCTAATTTACTGTTTAGTGTTTTTTAATTAATGAAGTCATCAATCTAGGCATGTTTGATTGACTTTGATTTTTGCGTGGCAGAACGTACTCCACCGATTGAGGAGGTTATACAGACTGGTGTTGTTTCTCGTTTTGTTGAGTTTCTGATGAGGGAAGACTTTCCACAGTTGCAGGTTTGTTGTTTTGTTCGTTTTATTTCCGTGTATTTAAGTAATGATTAGTAATTAATGTTTTGTTGTTGCTGATCTCTCCCGTACTAGATACGTACAATGGTACATTTACACATATGGTGCTTGTCGGAACTCTATTTTTTCTCAATATTCGGCCGCCAGGGAACTTTATGGTTTTTTCATATATAAATAGAAATACAAATACATAATATGATTATTATTATTTGTGTATTTGAGTTTCTTTATTGTTGTGACCAAACCTAGTTTTTGAATTTTCAACTTTTATTGTGATGTTTTGTTGTGAATTGAACAATATAACTCTTTTCGTGTTATTACATATATATAAATCTCAAAAGTTTTATTATTGACGTACCCATACCCTGAACTTTGTAAAATTCATGTACCCACCGTACCTATGCATCCATGTTGCTGATACATGGCCTTAACATCATGTATTGTGTGTTGCAGTTTGAGGCAGCTTGGGCTTTGACAAACATAGCTTCTGGAACATCTGAAAACACTAAGGTGGTAATTGACCATGGGGCTGTCCCAATTTTTGTGAAGCTCCTTGCTTCTTCCAGCGACGATGTCCGTGAACAGGTATATTTGACATGTCTTAACATACCTTCATCTGCCTTTAAAATGCAGAAACTTTGGGAAACTAAGAAGAAGAAGATTATTATTATTTTCTAAATATTGGGTCCTAACCTCTTTTGTGTGTGTATGAAATTGTAGTTGCACCCATGATATCTTTTCTTGAAAACTAAACATTTCTCCTGTGTGATTTTTGTTTTGCAGGCTGTGTGGGCATTAGGAAATGTTGCTGGAGATTCTCCCAGATGTCGTGATCTTGTTCTCGGTCATGGGGCTTTGGTTCCTCTTTTGGCACAATTGAATGAGCATGCCAAGCTTTCTATGCTGAGAAATGCTACCTGGACACTTTCAAACTTCTGCAGGGGAAAGCCACAGCCTCCTTTTGATCAGGTATAAAAATATGCGTTGCTTATTCTCTATGAATCGAATAACTTAGTCCTGTCGCATTTTTCTTAACTGTTGCCTTTCTGTATGGTAATGCACTCCTCTGACAAGGTAAAATATTACTTGAGCTGCAGTAGTCATTGTTTAAGTTTACCTGCTGTAACAATCAGATGAAATAGAAGGGGGGGTTATGTTACTCAGTTATTTTTATATTTTTTCTTATCGAGTCAAAAGAGTATGGTTACTTACCCTATTGATTAGAGTATTACATTATACAGAATACTTCTGATCTTATGGATGACATTGTTTGGCTTTTTCATCTGTACTCTCTTTCATGCATTTCCATCATGAAATTGCGAAGTATGCGATTGGAGAGTAGCCACTACTACAGTTTTTTTTATTATCTGTTGGTTGTGTATGTGAACCTGAAGGGTTGGTTTTCCATCTGCTCAATATTTGATTTACTGCTTGAGTTGTGTTAACTGCCATTATGTTCTATTTTTGGATCTTAAATTTTACTATTTTTTATAGGTTAAACCTGCACTTCCTGCTCTTGCCGGTCTTATTCATTCAAATGATGAAGAAGTCTTGACCGATGCCTGCTGGGCACTATCATATCTTTCTGACGGTACAAATGATAAAATTCAAGCTGTAATTGAAGCTGGTGTTTGTCCCCGACTTGTTGAGCTTCTATTGTGAGTACCTCACATCTCAAATTTGGCTGTTCAAGAATGCATGTGCCACTGTAGCTTTTTTTTATTATTTTTATTTTTTTTATAATTCTGAATGTTCTACTCTTGTTCAGGCACCCATCTCCTTCAGTGCTAATTCCTGCTCTTCGTACTGTTGGAAACATTGTCACTGGAGATGATTTGCAAACTCAGGTATTGACCCCAGGGGCATCTCATGTTGTTGTTTTCTTATGCACAACAAGTTACTTTGCCTTTCTGTCTCAGTGATTTTCTTGTGGTTTTATTTGTTACGAACATCATGTTCCTTTGCCTTTCTTTTTTTGTGGATAAAGGAAATACTGTTAGCAGGGGTTACAAGGTTATGGGTTGGTTTGGGGGGAGAAACATAAGGCTTACAAAATGTGATAGGGAGGTAATGGGTTCAACTCCCACTTACAGATCACACTCAACCCCCACTAACAGAGCACACTAACTACTAACATTAGGCTTAGAGTAACCCACTTGGGTTGGCCTGGTGGTATTAGCTTGGGATCTGGGAGTATGCTCCTCCTCAAGGTTTCAAGTTCGATTCCCCCAGTGCCATTTTGGGTGGGCTAATTTAGCTTCTTCAAAAATAAAAATAAAAATAAGGCTTAGAGTGATAGGGAGGTCATGGGTTCAACTCACACTTACAGAGCACGCTCAATCCCCACTAACATTTGCCGTTAAAAAAAACTGATGGCATGACTTATTATTTGCAACCTCTTATATTTTCTTTTTGTTTTAAACTTGAATAGTCCTTCAGATATAATAAACGTTTCCATTTTTCTTTTCACTATTGGAGTTTTATGCTTGTTGATTGCATTGTTACCTTCTGTTGATGTTATGCATCTTTCATTTTTTGTCCATCTGTTATGTTACAATAATCATTTTATCGTTTGCTTATTAGATTACGAAGGTTTTGTTGTTGTCGTTACACCTATTTCAATGTAATTGCTTGAGTCATATGCCAAACCTTTCTTTAAATTTGGTTGAGGTTATTCAAATACTGATTTTTTTTCCTGGATTGTGAAATCACCAGCTCTATTTCTTTTCTGAATATTTTTTGGTCACGTGTTACCTCAACAAGTTTCTGCTTTGATCTTATCATTTATACTACGGAAATGATGCATTTCAGTGTCGAAGCATGCTTTTCATAATTTATAGTTTATTTGTTGGTTTTAACCTGGTGCCTTGCCCCATAGGTTATCATCAATCATCAGGCTCTTCCTTGTCTATACAATCTGTTGACCAATAATTATAAGAAAAGCATCAAGAAGGAAGCTTGCTGGACCATATCAAACATTACAGCTGGGAATAAACAGCAGATTCAGGTACAGTTGAACTGCATGATAATTAGAATTTGATATTGTTCAAGTTCTGATTGCAGTGAACACTTCCTCAATTCTTATATCCTAATTTCCTAATATTTAACAGGCTGTGATCGAGGCCAATATATTTGGTCCTCTGGTGAGTCTACTTCAAAATGCTGAGTTTGATATCAAGAAAGAGGCTGCTTGGGCCATTTCTAATGCTACATCTGGTGGATCTCACGAACAAATCAAGTATGAGAGATGCATTTTCAATATTCCCCTGGAGGGTTATTAATATTATGGCGTCGTTATTTATTTTTGCTAAATATTAATTATTCTCCATGGTTGACAGGTACCTAGTAAGTCAAGGGTGTATTAAGCCCTTGTGTGATCTTCTTATCTGTCCTGATCCTAGGATTGTGACAGTTTGTCTGGAAGGCCTTGAAAACATCTTGAAGGTTGGAGAAGCGGATAAAAATATAGGCAATAATGGTGATGTGAATCTATATGCCCAGATGATTGATGATGCTGAGGGCTTGGAGAAAATTGAGAACCTCCAGAGTCATGACAACACAGAGATTTATGAAAAGGCTGTGAAGATTCTTGAGACATATTGGTTGGAGGAAGAAGATGAGACCATGCCTCCAGGCGATGCTTCTCAATCAGGATTCAACTTCGGTAGCGCCGAGGTTCCTTCTGTGCCTTCGGGTGGATTTAACTTCAATCAGTAGATGTTCATGCTTCAATGGGGCCGTGTCTTATATTTAGCCTTTTCTGGTTCGTCTGCAAATTTCTGTATGGAATTATTCTATTATCTTAGTAATTTCCATGTTTACGTTTTCTTCTTGTGTTTTAACTTTATCAAGAATTTTGCAGGAGTTTTGTCTGGTCTATCATTAAAGTCCTCCCGTATGATGGGACAAGCTGGGGTCGAATCAATGTGTCGTTTCTGTGTCCAACAAGGTCCAACATTGGTAAATAGAGCGTTGCTGGATTGGCTTGGGCAATGCCTGGTTTTTCATATCTCATGGTGACAGATGTGTGGTGGCTTGATTTTTTGGTCACCGTAGACAATACTAGACTTCTCTCTGTGAAGTGATAATACATAAAATGAATGTTCAGTATCATATGATTTTTTCTTGGTTATATGTAATAGTTTGGAGTCAGTGAGCGAGTCACTTAAGTTTTAGCTACGATTGTGGGTCTATTTGGCAAAATGCCAGATGCTCGTTGGAGTTTTTACCCATCGGTACCTATGAATTTTTTTGGTTGATGAAAGTTTACCCTAGAGTTCAGTTATTCATTATGTTATCCATATATCCAGTTGTCCTTATTTTTGTCGATGAAAGTTTGTTTTGCAATGTCTTAAACAAATAGTGTGAGTGCAATTATTTTGTATTATATAAAGTTTCACGCAGGGCTATTATTTCTATTTGTTCCAGGTTCTCTATGATATGCATTCATTTAACTTTCTCATAAATCCTTTACTCATTTAACTTTCTCATAAATCCTCCACTCATTTTAATATTCTTAAATCCTTGTTTTACTTATGCATTGTGCATTTTATTCCTATCAATTTTGTGCAAATTATTGCAAATGTAAGAGCTCTCGGTTTGTGTTAAATGTTGGGAACCCCCAATCGCATATTGGAAAGAATAGGGATCTTCTTCATTTCTTATGTTGCACATTTTGCACCATTTTTTCTTGCAAAAAACAACTAATATTTCAAAAGATGGAATTCAATTCCTTGAGAAATAGAGATGATTTCTAACAGATGACGTTTTAATGTTTGTTTAAAAATAACTTCATTCCAAATACATTTTTGTGTAACAGCTAGTTTTCCGTAAAAAAAAGAAGTCTAGAACTAGTCTCTGTTTAAAAAGTGCACGGCCTATGGACATGGCAGTCATTGGCTTGTTTTCTTTTTCCTTTCATTTTCCCTCCCGTCATAGTGGAATATTGGGAATCATATGCGTGAACCATACAAATGTGTGATTGTCAGGGTGGTAATTAACCGAAGCATGATCAATTCTTAAACTCTTACTTGCATGGCCTCAATTATAAGCAAAAATTTATTTTTTAGATTCATTTAATAACTAATATATTTGGTCTGTATTGTAGACCAAATATATAAATGAATCTAAAAAGTGAATTTTTGCTTATAATTGAAACTACAAAGAGTATTTGAATGAGTGTTTGGATACCTTCACTATCTTAATACCATGTAATTTGAGTGTATGAATGAGTGTCTATGCAATAGTTTCCTAATATCATTATGTGGTTAGTTTATGTAGTTGATTCAATTCATCCGGTAGTTAGAGGGATTGTGTGGCTAGACTGGTTTGAGTTATGACAAAAAGTTTTTTTTTTGTTTGAACAAATAAAAATGAATTATATTAACCCAGAAAAAAATGATCATCTTAACACAAGGTGTATCAAGGAAACCACAATAACGTACAAACAGTTAATCAGTCAAAGATAATAAAGAGTTAAATATATTGCAATTCAAAAAAAAAAAATCACCCGGTGGTAGCTGCAAGGCCAATACAAGAATGAACAATGCTTAAGACCCTTGTTTTATTGATATTTCTCTTGTTTAAAGGTAAGAAAACGTGCGTATATAAACGTAACCAACCAGCTAGTACCTTCTTGTTTAAAAATTAATGCGATGTTTTGAAGGGGTTGCTCGTATATATGGTCGTTTAATTACGAGAACCGGTTGAAGTCTGCTTATGAATTTTTTTTGCCAAAAATAATTTTTTTTTTGCTTTCATTGAGAGTTGAACTCAAGACCTCCCGCTTACTAAACGGGTGCTCTAACCAACTGAGCTATGAAAGCCTGTTGGACGATCTGTGATATTTTATCTTGTAATTCGTAACTACTTATTTAAGAAATAGATTTCATTAATTTACCTACCTGCAAAATAGACAAACAAATATGGGTCAAATCTTGTATTAATGCTGGATTAGTATGGTTTTATCTGTTTTAGGTTTTCTTAAACGTAATTAGACATTGGGGAAATTAGAAATCATTTGGTTTTATTCAACACCAATGGATGCCTATATAGTCAATATATAATCCAAGAGTTCCAGGAATCGAATCAAGATTTTCCTGAATAACTTGTCACGTGATGAGTTCATTAACCATCTGAGCCAAATTGATTGGTTAATCAGTTGTATAGTTATACTTACTTATGTTTAATTTGTAACGTAACACATTATACAAACGTGTGTATGCTGTAAAAATGTTATAACATTGTACAATCCTTCTAATTAGAAAAAAAAAAATGCTGTAAAATGGGGCTGAATGAGAATGTGGAAAATAGGTTGCTTATGGCATGCATGAATTCTGTAAGGCGCGCTTATAAGGTATGTTGCTCGACCAAAAAGAAAAATAAGGAAGGTTGCTTCTGGCACGCAGGAATTGCATGATACATTCCTTCCAAAGTTTCACTGCTTGCTTGACGACTATTTCAAAATAAACTTGCTACAAATGACTATTTGATCAAGAGAAGAGTACTTAATCAAAACATGACTCTTTTGTTGGTGGTTACAACACAGAGGAATCAGCGACTCATCTTTTTCTTTGAGTGTCTGGTGTTTACTACTGTATGTACGCAAGTTTTGGTGTAACTCCATCGTACATAATGATGAGGCTGAACACATGATCAATATGTGAGATTGATTGATGGATGGAGAGTTGTTGAACATAGTGTGGTGTGGTTCGCTTGTATTTGAGGCGAGAAATGGAAGGACATTCGGTGACAATGAAGTGAGGCTGAAAAATTTAGTGGAAGACGCAAAAACTTATCATGGAATTGGTTGAAAACTAAAGCGAACAGTCTCAACTATACTATTTCTCAATGGTGTCTGTACTCGCATGAATGCTAGGACTGATTTAAAAAACTTTAAGGAAACAATATTTGTGATACTGTTGCATCATTCTGGTAAGTTCTAAATGAGGAGTAGCAGAGGATTGAGCGTTGTTCATATATTATGTTGGCTATGTGGGGTGAATGGATTTATGGAGTTATGCAGTATATATATTATGTTGAAGGTTGGTGCATATCCCTCTTCTATTATTCACGTTATGAACATGTTGATTAATTAATTTTGGCAATGTGTATTGAAGTGTCAAGGCTAGTTGATAAGTGACTAAAGGAGTTTATGTAACTTATATGCATTGGCAGCAAGCTATTTCATCATTTTTGGTGTGGGTTGTGCTTATGCTTTGACCATGTGGAGGTAGCAAGATTGGACCTGCATAATTTTGCAGGTTTGTAAGGTGATTTTTTTGAAGGGAGGTCATGCTTATTACTTGGAAGATTGGTTTACTTTGCTTTTGTTGGATATGAATGTGACTTGTGAGGTGTTAATCTTATTGTGTGTTTTTGCTTTATGGTATGCTTAACTTTGTTGTTAGCTCCTGATTATACAGCTATATTCTTGCAGTTAAAAAATAGCAGTTTTAGTTGGAAAAAAAGTAGTAGCAATTAGGAAGACAAGTTCTTAAAAATTAACTTCATTTACGTTGTTTATTTTATTTAATAAGTTGACTTACTTGATGTAAATAGTATGCAACTGATGATGATAATGTTACCCAATCATCCGCATTTACCAAACAAAAACCTACATTTTTATTATGAATTTTTTTTTTTATGCAAACAAAATTCTAATCCCCCCTAAATGCAATTGCTTGAGGGGGAAAAGAGATAAAAATGATAGGAAAAAAACACATGAAAAGGACTTCAACACCAAGTTCTACAGGCAAAGAATGTTAAGTACAGGTTCATAACTGCCCTCTTTACATTTTCCGGATTTATGTATAATTTCTACTGTACCACACCAATCTCTAAAGCTCTTTTTCTTCTAACACATCTACTCCGCGTTACCTCCTCTGTGGCGAAACAAAAAAATATTTCGAGAATTTATATTGCCTCGTAAGCCACTGTTGCCAAGCCATGTGCAGTGGTTATAGCTACTCCAAAACTCCATGTTCTTGTCTAAGACAGTCTGCTGTACTATGTTCGAGCAGGCAAGAGATGGTGTGTAAATGGAAATGTCACACCAATGAGAGGTGACCAATATTATAAAGAATATGATATGAAATATCACCACGGGTCACAAAATGATTTCCTTAATGATCAAGAGAACCAACATAACAAAGCACATGATAAGAAGCACTGACGCACACATTACCATGCCTCCCTTTTTCTGAGTTCTCTCTGCCTGCATGTCCCATAAACAAAATAATTACCATAGAGCAAAAGAGATAAAGAGAATGTTATAGAGGGGGCAAGAGGGAATCTGGAAACTAAATCTAACCAAAATAGTAGAAAATGAAGAGAAAAAGGACCTTCTGCAATTGTTTAAGGCCATCCTCAACTGTGGTTGCCACATTCTGAATGTTGTAGTCTATTCTATCAACAATGGTTCCCTGTATATAGAGAATGTCAATTTTCATAAGGGTGTGGAATTAAGAAAGTTGTTATCTCCTCACAGAAGGAGAGGATTTGCTGACCTGGTCTATGACTAGTACTGATAAATCCTTCATAATCTGAGCAAGCTCGTTAACAGATTCAACAACCTGTATAAGCAAACAACAAAAACGTTGTGAATCTATTGAGAAGACAACAGAGTTAAATTTGTTATTAATGACAGTGCATATGCAACTTTTGCTTACCTGTTGGATCTCTTTTTCTCTTTCAACTGTGAAAGCTTCACTTTTTTTTAGCTTGGCCATCTGATGCTCGTTAAATATCTAGATATAAATGATTTGGTAGTATCAATGATCAATAGTTAACATATTCAATATAATCAACTACGTCCAGTACATGGAATGATCATATTGCTAATAGATTTGTCAATTAATGCTCCAAACTTCCGGTGAATAAGTAGGTAATAAACGGGATAAGGATATAAAAATATTAGCCCACCACCCCCTTCTCAAGAAACACAAAGGTAAACAAAAGAAAAACTGACAAGCAATTAGAAATACCATATTGTCCAAGTCATCATCTTCATATTTAGATTTACTTCCATTCATGTTGATCTCTAGGTCAACCCCATCGTGACCCTGCATCATCATAAAAAGAAAATCCATATACTTAGTGGTATGTAACACGAGTGTTGAGATAGTCTCCCGGCAAGAGACAGAGAGCAAGGGAATAAGTAAGGCAAAGAGTACAATTTCCTTCAGTATAATATTCCTTAAAAGCAAAATGCCAAGTATACTTCACCACTTGTTCACTATTAGCTGATGATAGGGAAAACCAAGACTCGAGATCTCTTTCCCATACCAGGAAAAAAAAGTGACAAGTCATGAGAGAAGCAGCTTTCTACAGTACTCTAAATTAGAATTGAGGGTAAATTAAATTTGATGAGCAAAAGTGAAGTAAATTGATTTGAAAAAAGATAAATTATTTGTTATAAATAAACTGTGCCAGTAAACCCCTAAAAAATTGCAATTTTATTTTCTTTATTAATAAATGAAAAATAGTGGAACACAAAAAAGATTTTCCCTCACCTCTTTTTGCTGTCTGAGGCGCTTCAAATAAGTTGATTGTTTCTTGCGAAGATCTACAGAGAGGCTCTGAAGGTCAGTAGCAAGAGAACGCTGCATACAGTCCAACAGAATAAGAAAATGCTCAACAAGCTACAACTAATACCATTATAGATTCTTCCAACAACATATGGGTGCAGAAATCAAGGCATTTTGGAGATTATTTCAAAATCCATCAATTAAAATGAGTCGAAAAAGGAAGATAGATTACCTTAATTGTAAGTGAGAACATAAAACCATTTTTGTTTTGACATAGATTGTTCAAATATAAAGCAATCAACAAATGATCATGAGTAGTGATCATATATGCTTGCCCCAACCATGCAAATCAATGCAAGAGATTTGAAATAATTTAACAAAGCACAAAACTAATGGTTGACTTGAATAGAAGTAGGCAAATAATAAGTCACAGAAACTAGGACAGAGGTGGAGATTGAAGAGAACATGGAGTGGGAGAGCAACTCAGCAAAAGTTATATGTTCCTTTTCCTAATCCTCTCCTTGCGAAGTTCACTTTATAAGATCTCTGAGTTCTAAAATGTAACACACTTGAAGGCCAGAATAATGTCAACTAAATTTGGTATAGTTTACCGAGCAGCATTGAAAATAGGAAACACTACATTTGTTTCTGCAGATATGTGTTTTATACGTGGAGACCCTCAGAACAAATTATTTGGTGTTATTAGAGAATGAGTTGGTCCTTCCACTTTTGAGAAGTTTCTTCATGTTATCATCAAAGGACCGGGTACAGACAAGGAAGCCAAAATTTTGTAACATGATTATTTAACTGAAGCAAAATGTACGTGTCTTTAAGGATGTTTGCGTGCCCTTGGATATGTTTTGAGATGGAATTGCCTCTAAGGCTTCTCCCTGCACATCCTTAAGGAAATCTATAAACCCATTTGCCAAAGGATTTAAGGTCTGCTCATACCTCATAGACTCACTTATTTAAATGGAGAATCCGTGTTTCTTTTTTTAGTGTTTATGGATCTTTTTCCTTTTATATTTTCTTATTTGGAGTTCGTCTACCAACCTCCCCCACTCATTATAATTTCTCTCTTTTCTCTCATAAATACTATCTAGAAAAAAGAAATGATATACCATACCAGTGATACCATGGTAGAGTCACTCGTTTAGTTTGTGATGAGCCCACAAAGATTTTAACTTGATTAATCCTATGCATTCTTCTGAGCCAAAAACTAAAATGCATCTCCATTTATAAGTATTATGTGAAAGTTATGCAGTGATAGCTACCTGCACATTTTTCCTGACATTGGAATCCTCAGAAGGCCCTGCAGAAGCAAGTCTCCGCAGTCTCTTCTCTGATCTCTTTATCAAGTCAGTTACCTCGTGTGTTAGAGACTCAATAGCATGTTGGTCGTCCTTACCATCTCCAAACGACGGCATTAAGGCCTTCGCATGAGCCTTGGACAACTCTGCCATTTTTGCGCGTGCACGTTGCACATTTGCTGATATTTCTTCAGATACATCTACCCATGCTGGAGGCAGCCCCACAGTAATTGGATTTAAACCCTTACTGCATCCGCAAAAACAATTAATATCTTACAATTACTAAGTCTCATATAACCTGTAACATGCATACATGTGAAAACAAAAGACAAATAATTGAAATGTGCATAACAATTTCATAAACAAGTATCCAAGTTTCGAAGGGAAAAAAACCCTTTCCAAGGCAATTCTAATTCCCGAAAAATGATGAATAAAATAAAAAATCTTTACTAATAAATAATCATTATATTCATCTATTACTGGATGACTGTGATTCAACTTTGTTAATCAGTATGCACATTTAGTTAGGGTCTGTAACATGTCCTTGTGAGTTGGGTCTATAAACAGTAGATGATCTCTGTAATTCACTCATTCAATTCATTAGTTGAATCATTCCTCCATTCCTTTTGCTTTACTTTTACGGCATCAAATCTCCCTTTTGGGGCACTACTGCACGGCTCTGCTTCCAAAAATGCCAAGGAACAAATGTGTGGAGCTGGACCAGAAAGTGCAGCTTCTGAAATAAATGCTATATTTTCAACCGTGATGGACCTAACACGGATTTCAACCAGTCTTTCATCCTACTGAAAACCTATTATTAATTTTGATCTCGATTGATGAAGAGACCAATGGTTTCGAAGAATAAGCATAAGTTTCTAGATGATAGCATTCCAATTCTGACCAGGTTGATTCTTGCTTCAGTGTGTGGGAACGGTGTAATAACCTTGTCTGTTCTTGGATCTTAGGCTCAGTCACCACTTCAACCACTCAAAGTCTGCAGGAAGTGTGGAAGAATCTGAAGCGAAGATTTTCCCAATGGAGATATTGTCAGAATCGCTGACAAAGTTGGTAGCTCAGTTGCATTCGCTAGTGGCAGGCCGTGTGGAGTTTTATCTCTCCTTCTCTTCACTCTCTTGCTGCTTCTGTTAGTTTGCCTCTCCTGATCCTTTTCTTCTTCTCAGATTGCATTTTAAGGGCAGCCTAGTGCACTAAAGCTCTCGCATGCACATGGTCGGAGAAGGGGTCCCACCTTCTCCGATTGCATTTGACTTCATATTTTCTGAGAGAGGATATGGGTTTGATTCAAAGGTACCAGCCAAAAGCTGATAGCAGAAGGTGTAGATTCAGCAATGCCGTCAACAATGCAACCCAAATCTGCTCGTCATTGATGATTTCACACCTCTCATCTTACGTCGCCTAAATACAATTGTTTTGATGCAAAGTGTACACAATCTAATTATTTTGAATGGTAGTCTAGTCTCGTGGTATAAATGGGCAGATGGAGAGGTTTACAGTTTCTCGTGGTATAAATGCATATTCTAAATTAAAATTTGGTCCAATATGAGTTCATTTTTGAATTTACAAACTTCAAAACCAAATGTGATCACTCTTATAGTTCCTTTTTGTATTAATGAATCATTAAAAATAAAATAACATATGGATCTAAATTAAAATGAATGCATTTTAAGAATTTTGAATTGATCTACGATAACAACAAAGAAAAGAAAATACAGAGTGTATAAGATCTGTGAAAGAGTACCTTGAACCACCGGGATCATCGGTACTAAGCGGAGCGTAAGAGCGATTCGGATTAAGAAGCGAGGTGCTGACCAATTCGATTACCGGACCACCGGGAGAGGAGGTAGACGGCGGCGAAGATGACGACGGAGCACGAACACTTTTCAATGCATCTCTGTATTTTCGGAAAATCAAAGTGCGATTCCTCGTCGCCATTCAGATTCCGAGGATCTGAAACTGAAACACGAAGCGAATGTCGTTTTGATTCAGTTTAACTAACCGGAATGAAAGAGAAAGAGAAAGAGGAGGGGGGATTTTCGGAGTGACAGATCGTAGACTCACGTGACTTTTGTATGCTTCCGACATGTACTAATTTTAATTTTTTAGTGGTGTTATTGAAATAAATATGTAGTATTTTCAAAATAAAATAAAAAGAAACTTTTGTATTCCTTCTTTTTGGGTGAAATATTATGTATTTTCCTTTTTATGAAAAGAAAATTAATCAATTCATTTTAAAGAATAAAGCATATATTTAGCTCATATTTTGTTGGTGGATGATTTATAAGTATATCAATTTATTTAGCTCCTTGCAAATATCATTTAATTAACAAATTGACTCAATTCCGCGTGTATTTACTTACTCGACTTTCCAGCCTGAACTTTTTTGGATGTTTCTTAACGATGACGTGTGAAGTCCTAAAAATAAAAAGAAAGATATAAATGAATGGAGGAAGAGATGCAATGGTTACTTTTACCCTTTGTTGTTGTTAGGGTGAAATAATTTCATTCTCATTCGCGATCACACCTTCTTCTTCTTTTTCTTCTTCCTTCTCTCTCACTCTCTCACTTCCTCATCATCACAATCCAAAACCCTAATCCTCTTTCAGATCACAATCATGGACGGTGATTCTTCTTGGTCTTCTCGTCTCTCTTCCGCTTCCAGACGTTATCAAGCCGCTCTTCAATCCCGATCAGGTTCCTTCTTCTTCTCTCCCCCCCGATTTCTTTCTCTTTTGCTCAATTCAATTTTCAATTTTTTTTTTACCTTTAGATATAGATTCTAGCTCAGTTAGGGTAATTTTCGATTGTAAATGTTTTGATTTCATTTATATTCCAAAAATTAATCTAAAATTGAATTCATCCCGTGAAAAAATTGTTACTTAGGTGCTCGATTTTGATTGAAACCTGTTTTCACTTTTCAGCTTATGATTATTAATTTTATTTTTTAGGTTATTTTATGTGTTTTTGTTGTTTCTTCTAGGAAGAGAAATGAGAATTATATCGGCAATTGGGATTTGTTATGTATAGATTATTGAGATCTATCAGTGGAATTTAAATTGTTTGGCTTTACTTAAGACAAGATTTTTATCATTAATTATAAGATTTGTACCTTTTAGGCCTTTTGGAATAAACAGCTTAATTTGCAGCTTATGCTTGCTTACAGCTAAAGTTAAATTGTTTTTGTATAAGCTATAAGTTGTTTTCATAACCTATCTTAGAAAACTTATGAACATGTTTTAAGCTGTTTTTGTCACACAAAACTCATGTCAGTAGATAATAAGCTCAAATAAGCCAATCAAAACAGGCTTAATTCTTTGCCTCTTTACCCCCCATGTTTGTTTATTTGTAAGTATTTGTGGTTATTGATGTGAGGTTGTGCATATGTAGATATGTTTATGGGTTTTGATGAGAACGACGCGGATGAAGATATAAGGGAAGAGTTTCTCTGTCCATTTTGTTCTGAGTATTTTGATATTGTTGGATTGTGCTGCCACATTGATGAAGAGCATCCAATGGAGGCAAAAAATGGGGTATGTATGACTACTTTTGTTTGCCTTATGTTGTTTTTCCAACCAGCTTACAAGGTCTTCAGTATTGGGTCTCTGATAAACTCTTAATTAGTTCAAGCCGTAAAGCTTTTGTTCATTCCTCTGCATATATTTCCCTGTTTATTTCATATAGATGAAATCAACATTATTTTACTATGTTGACGTTCGAAAAAAGTGATTTTTTTTGTGTAGTTAGAGAAATGAATAGTTTTTTTTTTTTGGATTATGACATTTCTGTGTGCAGGTATGTCCAGTTTGTGCATTGAGGGTGGGGGTTGATATGGTTGCTCACATAACCCTACAACATGGAAGTATATTTAAGATATCCTTTTTTTCTCCCCAAGTTCTATTTGGTTCAGCCAATTCTTAAATGATCTTTACATATTAAATTGCAGATTTTTGAGCATTTAATAAGTCAAGTTTTTTTACAATAACATGTTGCTATGAAGTTTACTTATTTTAAGGTCAATCAATAATAAGATAAAAAGGATTTTATGTTGAAACCATACTCTATTACTTGGTTGAATTCCTTAACAAGAGAATACATGCAGCGCAAGAGGAAATCACGTAAAGGTGGATCTTATTCTACACTTTCATTATTGAGGAAGGAGCTGAGAGAAGGAAATTTGCAATCCCTTTTTGGCGGATCTCCATGTATAGTGTCCTCGTCTAATGCAGCACCTGATCCGCTGCTGTCGTCATTTATATCACCTTTAGGTAATGAATCTGCGAGTTCTCAGTCTCACACACATACTGAGACAAGATCATCCAAGAAATTATCAGACGAGGTTGTATCAAAAAGGTATTTCTTTTCAATTTCTGTAACAAGTCTTCCTAACTGAGTTGATATGTGATATGGTTCCCATCATTGTTTTTCCTGTGAGAATACTAAATATTGTTTATACGTATATGAAATGTTCAAGAAATTGGTAGGTTCTATTCTAACATCACAATATTTTGTATAAGATTGTAATTCATTTTCATGTTTTTTTCCTACTTATCATTTCTGTCACACACTAGAGTCCTGAAAAGCTTTATTTCACTGTTTCTGGCACTAGTGTTTGAAAACAGGAAAACGTGAAACATTTGACAGTTTTGCAATTAAAAGTGAAAACAAATTGAGAACAGAAAACATTTCTTCAAACTTAAATGGACTTTAAGAGACTTGTTTTCTCCCGCTATAGTACCCAACCACATGATGTTGGCATGTTTAATTTATCTGTGAATTTAGTTGCAGGCTTATGTTTATGATAGAACATTATGGTGTAATTTGATCCATGTAGCCGACCCCATTTAGTGGGATAAGGCTTAGGTGTTGTTGTTGTTGTTAGTTGGTTATATCTTCCAGCTTATTCAATTGACCATTTTATTTGCTTTGTATGTATTAAAAAATTCCTGATTGTATTTGTAGCCTTTCACCTGAACAATCAATCAATTTAGTGCCTTGTTGCAAATATTGTCTGTGCCTTGCTAAGGGCATAATTTTCCAATAACATTACACAATGGCATGAGTTCTATTGTCAACTGGTTTCTAACAAGTCTATTTTTTCTGTTCAGCCATGTAGAGACACCAACCATGTCAGTTAAGGACAAGGAGGAGAAGACGAAAAGATGTGAGTTTGTTCAAGGACTGTTGATGTCCACAATATTTGATGACGATTTATGAAGCGAAACTCATCAAGATGTGATGCTTCAGGGGCGGGCTAATTCACAGAGATGCAATCTGCAATCTATGGTTTGTACTGAAGTTGTCTATGTATGTGATCCTAGTGAAAAAATAAAAAGTAGAAAATTAATGTAATTTATGTTGTATGTGTACTGTTGTTTTTAGCGCAAGAGTTTCATATCGCATCTTAATTTCCGATCATAAAGCTTAAAGAAATAGATAAAGTTCCTTCGCTGCTGCAACTTGTTTTTGCCTTTAGAACTTTTTATGCTTTTGATTTCCCTTAGGTAAATGCACCGGCACATAATGTGCTCACTTATACAAAAATAAACAACAAGAAATTTTAAAAGATAAAGTTTCATGTTAAAAAAAATTCATGCCTGGTATGAGAAAAACTTATGCCAGTTCGCTTTCTTAGAAATAATTTCGTACTGAAAAATAATATCAGTATCCACAGCTCGTGTAAACGCAGATTATGTATTACATTGTCCAGAATTCGACTTAATGGACAATTTTGTTATATAGAATCATTAAACAATGCACTTAAAAATCACTTGTTGTACGACAGATAAATACAAACTTGTATGGTAAATCATTGCAGCAACATTTGATATATAGGCACACGTTTCGAACCAGCAATTTATATTTCTCAATAGTGTTGAGTTTTATCACTAGGCTCATTAAAGCAAAAAGAAAATACAAAATAATAAATTATAGTTTCCTCCTTTTAAATAATAATAAATATGTAAATACAACTATAACTATTTCTTGGTAATAAAAGATGGTCAATGGCACAAGAGCATGACCAAAAAAAATAAAAAAGATGGTCAATGGCCCAAATAATTATAGATATCATTTAATTAATAAAACAAAATTACCTAAAAAAAATTAATGAAACAATTCAAACTATGAAGTGTTTTAAATGTAAACCACGAAGTGAGTGGGCGAGAGGGTCGGAAAAGCAGGTTCGGTGGAGCTTTTTCACGTCAATATTAGCAACAACAAAACTAGAGGGAGAAAAATAAACTGAGAAAAGAAGAGAGAATTATTTTTTTTTTCTTCAAAAAACCTTCCACTTTCTTCTACAATTCCTTGCCTTTCTCCCAGAAATCTCAATATCTGCATCTTCGTTATTATTTTTCTCATTCTCATGAGCAATTTACAAAATAATATTCTTGTCTTTTCTTGCTAAGAATAATACTAACAAACGGTTTCATACATCTTTCCCAAGACTGAATCTTGTTTTTTATCACAAGGCTTTGAGTTATTTTCTCATGGTTCATACAGCGGTTTGGATTTTTGTGTTTTGAAAGTGTTGTTATTGCTTGAGGCCCAAGTAATGGCGACAGAACCAGAGCCAGAGCCAGCTTTGCCATTCTCAATTGTATCTGTTGTTGAAGATGTTCTTCAAAAACATGGAGGTCGATTAAGCGACATCAACTTTGCTTCAAGAAAAGCTCAAGAAGCTTGTAAATATCACATTTCTCTATTCTTTTTTACTTTTTTGAGATATTGCCATTTTCTTTTCTTTCGAAGAAACATGTTAATTTGCATTGTTAAAAAGTAATAAAAATAGGCAGTGACATAGATAGTGGCTGTTGTTGAATTGTAGCATCAAGAAGGAATGAAGCAGCTAGTTGGTTGCGAAATACGGTTGGAAATGTTGGAGGAAAAGACATGTTGGATGAACCTTCTGAAGAAGATTTCAGAAATGCATTGCGTAGTGGCATTATCCTTTGTAATGCTCTCAACAAAATTCAACCTGGTGCTGTTCCCAAGGTATGTATATGTTTCTTGTTGGTTATCATCAATGTAGCACTGGCACTTCGGATAGATATGATGTTTGGTGTCCGAGACGTGTCAGTGTTGGATACCAACTCGACACGAGCATATATAGTTACACTCAATTTTTTTATTTGCTCAAAATCTCAAATTATTATGATTTCCATGTGTTTTGGGTCAGTGTCGTGTTTGGAATCCATGTATGTGCCCGTGATCATAATCATTAGTCTCTCACTGACGATCATTGTGTATTGTAAGGTAGTTGAAGCCCCAAGCGACATTGATAATATTCCTGATGGGGCAGCACTATCTGTTTATCAATACTTCGAAAATGTAAGGAATTTTCTCGTAACTGTGGAGCAGATGGGGCTTCCAACATTTGAAGCTTCTGATTTGGAACAGGTACTTTGAAATAATAGCTTCAGTGCTGAAGAGCACATTTGGTACTTTGAAATTAATGCAACATTATCATCATTATTGTGATGTAATTTGATTCAGCTTTAACATATTTTATTTCTTTTTTTCAGGGAGGGAAATCTTCAAGGATAGTGAATTGTGTTTTAGCACTTAAATCGTATAGTGAATGGAAACTAGGAGGCAAAAATGGATTGTGGAAATATGGTGGGAATCCAAAGCCACCTACCTATGGGAAACCAATTGTGAGGAAAAGCTCAGAACCATTCATGAGGTCTTTGTCGAGAGGTATGTCAACGGGTGACAAAGATGGTTTGCTGAATGATCCCTCTTCAAGCATTGATGTTGTATCGCATGATCGCAATGAAGGGGTAATTAGTTAGTGGTCATTTTTTGTTTTGTTTGGATGTTGTGAACAATGTTTTAAAAACTGAATCGGATGAGACCAGTTGAACTGTGAACTGTCATTGTGTACCGTTTGGTTATTTGAGTTTTTTAACTGCAGTTTCATCTCATTTCCAGCAGTATAAAACAATTAAATCATGACCCGGATCCGGATGTCTCAACACTTTGATATCTGATTCAATTTTTAATACATGAGTTGTTAGTGATTACACCATGTCTATCTGAATAACTTTTTGGATTGGTATCTGTAGGGTTCTACCGCTTCCTTGTATTCACTAGTTCGTGAAATTTTGCATGATAAGAAGCAAGAAGAAATCCCCTTTGTAAGGGTTATTGCTTATACTCAGCTACACTATATATGTGTTGCATAGCACTTCTTGGTTGAGTTTTTTTAGAATTTCCTCTTTACTGAAGATCTAATTAATGTCTTTTTGTCAGATAGTGGAATCTCTGCTTAGCAAAGTCATGGAGGAATTTGAAAGTCGCGTGATCGCATTAAAACAAGAAACGGTGTGTTTCAATCTCTTATAAGTTTAGCTTTTCGAAAGAAAAATTTCTTATGTGGGGGTGGTATGCATGCATATAGTTGCACACACACACATACACCCAAAATTTGATCTATAAGTCTTGTTGAATTTCATGACAATTTTTGTGATGGCAGGCTAAAACACCTCGAGGAGACAAGTCACCATCTGAAGCATCAAATTCAAATTTAAAAGCGGTTAGTGATGACGAAGAGGTAAATTTTAGATTTCAAAATGGATTTTTCAAAATCCACTTTGCTTCACAATTTCTGCAACGACTTGACTTAAATTTTGTCTGATCAATTATTTAAGATGGAAGAAAATGATGATGTAGAGCTCAAACAAAAGAAAAATAACAATGTGAAGTACAACAGCGACGAAAAATCAAATAGCCAACTTTTGAGGCAGCAAAACATAATTCAAAGGCAAAGTGAAAACATCCAGGTAACACATGCGTTTCCAGCAATATGTTCAATATCTCAAGTTTCAAACAGCATGAGTGTAACTAAAATTTAACACTGCATTAAAAAAAATAGGTTTTATATATATAGGATGGTTTGGTGGTGTATGAGGACCTAACTAAAACATTAGATTAATTCAGGAGCATAAAAAGATGACGTGACGAATTTGATTTTGACAATCTTCAGGAACTGAAAATGATTGTTCATCAAACAAAAGAAGGAATGCATTTTCTACATAAGAAATACAGGGAGGATTTCATCTATCTAGGTAAGCATCTGCAGAGCCTAACTTCTGCTGCTTCAGGATATCAGAAAGTTCTAGAAGAAAACCGCAAGATATACAATCAGATGCAGGACTTAAAAGGTAAAACTCAGTTGGTTTGATAATAAATTTCATACTTATTTTCTGAATGAGACTAACTGGTTAAACTTTTTCATATTTTGGTAGGAAATATTAGGGTATACTGTAGAGTCCGTCCCTTGAAAAGGCAGCCAAACAGTCACGGCATTGTCGGTAATGTAGAGGAAGAAAATATTTCACTCATAATACCTTCTAAGAATGGGAAAGAGGTGAAGAAGACATTTACGTTTAACAAAGTGTTTGGTCCTTCTGCAACTCAAGGTTGGTTTTTTTGTTGTCCTTTTAGTCCAAATGTTACTTGGTGTTGCCAAATAATCTACATAGAAAATTAAAATGACCGACAATTTACATTCTTATGGATGTTTTTGCCATTTTCTTAAGTCTATGCATAACAGTGCCTATAATTTCAATGGAGTTTGACTCTTATACTCCTTGTGTTTGCTTCATTGGTGATGAATGCTCTTCATGTTTACATGCAGGGGAGGTTTTCTCAGATACACAACCTTTGATTCGTTCGGTTTTGGATGGATTCAATGTTTGTATATTTGCCTATGGCCAGACTGGATCAGGAAAAACACACACTATGGTAAGACTAAGAAAATCAGACAATAATGCTTCCCTAAGTTTGTTTTCAATCTCTAAATTGTAAGAATTTTATAACTGCTTTAGTGCATCTATGTCTTGATGTAGTCTGGACCAGACAATATTACCGAGGAAACAGTTGGTGTCAACTACCGCGCACTGAGGGATCTTTTCTATCTCTCAGAACAAAGGAAAGACACAGTTCACTATGATATCTTTGTTCAGATGCTTGAGATATACAATGAGCAAGTTAGAGACCTACTAGTGACAGACACTTCTAACAAAAGATATCCTTTTTTCAGTTATCTACTCTAGCATCTTTTGTGCCTGTTTGTGATCCTTTAACACTTGCATACATTAGAAATTCGCAACAGTTCCCAAAATGGTATTAACGTGCCAGATGCAAACCTTGTTCCTGTTTCATCCAGTGCCGATGTCTTAAATTTGATGAACCTGGGACAAAAGAATCGGGCAGTTAGTGCTACTTCCATGAACGATCGGAGCAGTCGTTCTCATAGGTGCGTGCATATCAAGTTCATTTCTTAAATTCTACTACTTATAGCACTGGTTTGTTTTATTTTACAATACAATTAAGCAAATAAATGAGGATTTTCTAGTTGGACCATAATAAAATCAAAAGAAATTAGTCTTATTTAACTCTTTCAAAATTTTAATGATTATGCACATATAGATATTTGCTTTGATGTCTGGTGAAATGCAATTGGTCATTTGTATCAAACTCAAATTTTAAACCTTATACTTTTTCTATTGTTATATATCCTTTAATGACAAATCTAGTATCTCATTGGGCTAGACTATGACATATTTTGGTCTCTTGTTGAACATGTAAGTTTGCCATAATATTTATTAATCGGTACTAGGTTGTGATGCTAATTGCAGCTGCTTGACAGTTCATGTTCAAGGAAGAGAGCTTGCATCAGGAAATAGTCTTCGTGGATGCATCCACCTAGTCGATTTGGCAGGAAGTGAGAGGGCTGACAAATCTGAGGCCACAGGAGATAGGCTAAAGGAGGCTCAACATATTAACAGGTCACTTTCCGCTTTAGGAGATGTAATTGCTTCCCTTGCCCAAAAGCAATCACATGTTCCCTATAGAAACAGTAAACTTACTCACTTGCTTCAGGATTCTCTTGGTAGGTTCATATCCTTTCTCTTGGTATTGTTCTCTATGTTAGTTATTATGCAGCTGATATCTGTATATCAGGAGGCCAAGCAAAGACGCTCATGTTTGTTCATATTAGCCCCGAGTCAGAAGCTCTTGCAGAAACAATTAGTACATTGAAGTTTGCCGAGAGAGTCTCCACTGTTGAACTTGGTGCTTCACGAGTTAATAAAGATAGCGGCGAAGTGAAAGTGCTGAAGGAACAGATTACTAGTCTAAAGGCAACCTTGGCGAGGATGAAGGATGGAGAATTGGAACACTTAAAACAGCGTGCAAATAGCATGACTGACTTGCCAAAGTTGAAATCTCTATTGTCTTCAAGTGTACCAACAATTTGGACTTCTGGAGGTCGTAAGCTACCAAGAGACGATTCTAGTAGCCTTGATCCCGAGGATGATAAGGAATCATTTTCTGGAAGTATGGATAGGGATGGGAGCTATGATAGCCTCATGGGACAGTCGGAAGTAGAAAGCAAACAATCATCTTCTCCATTATTAAGTCCAACATATCTTTTTGCAACAAGTGACTTTGATGAGCTTGAGTTAGCAACAAGTGAAGGTTCAGAATCAGACCTGAGTTGGCAATCCCATTCACCCAAACCGACCGCTATATCCAACGCATTAATGTCTAGACCAAAGAAATCAATTCATCTCAAACCAGCAAAGAACTTAAAAACCAGGTATTAATTGTGCACTTCATGCTGCTTATCTTCTTTTCAAGAATCATATTATTAGCATTTAATTCATATAGACCACCAGTCTAAAAAAATTTACACCGTCAATGGTCATAATTGTTAGATCATTAAAAACGCTTGAATTTAAATCATAATTATTTGTAAAGTCACACATTTTGAATTTAAATCATTATTTTTAATCAACTGAC
>Ga0315915_1002280_pt1 | contig 24116 bp, 14 predicted proteins | sample MpolbnodulesMG_FD_207738 | JGI IMG/M metagenome (GOLD analysis project Ga0315915, IMG submission 207738) | Medicago polymorpha root nodule microbial communities from Los Angeles, California, United States - branched nodules | ecosystem: Host-associated > Plants > Roots > Nodule | place: USA...
TCTTCTTATGTTCTTTACTTTATCCGCTGCACATAGACTCTGAACTCACTCAGACTCTGAACTACTTCAGACTCTGAACCTGAGAACAGTTCTTCAGAACGTGAAAGAAGAAGTTTCCAAAAACACAATTCAACCCCCCCTTCTTGTGGTTTTTCTCACCTTCACTCATGGCATGTATACTTTGGAAACATATGAATTACATCTGCTGACTGTTGAGAATTTTTATAAATGCATGTTGTTGGATTTTTGTTGATGACGTAATGTCTATTTCTTGAATATATGTTTTATTCGCGTGTTTTATCGCCTTAATAGAAATAGGGCGTTACAATAAGTACAAGCGGTTGTTTGATTAAGCGAAGAATCAATTAGCTATAATAGCTTAGATGTATGCTTTAGATTAGCCGTTTGGGGGAAAGACTTGAAAACGGCGACGTCGATTATTTACTTGGGAGGTGGAGATGTTGGAGGAGTTAGTGAGTTTTTATCAAATATTTTTTTTATAAGTCGTCGTGGAAGATAGATGGAGTTGGCATCTCACTGCCGAGAAATGTTACATTGTTAGTGGGGTTTATCATCTTTTGACGACGGAAAAACAAAGTATTCGGCATGACTTTCATAAAATCATTTAGAACAAAACAATACAATTAAAAGTATATATTTTTGTTGTACCAAAAAAAAAGTATCTATTTTTGTGTGGTGCCTACTAAGGAACCGGATTTCTACAAAAAACAATCTGTTAAAGCGTGGAATTTTTCAACCAAATATAAATATATGTGTTGCTGGTTGTGGTTGTGAAGAAAACATAGGTCACTTGTTTTGGGGTTGCGAGATTTTTGGGAGCATTTGATTGTTGATTCGATGAGAGACTGATATTATTTGAGTGAACCCTCTTCATTTGACTGATCATATTTTGTGTTTTAGTGCGTTGGGAGGATTTTCCAAGAAAATAAGGAGTTTTTTTTTTTAGTGACTTGCTTGTGTTTGGCTAATTTGAAAGGAAATGAACTATTGTTGTTTCAGGCAAAAGGAGGGTAGTCAGTCTATTTGCTCATTTGTTTGATAAGGTTAAGTTATTATCCTTTTTATGGTTGAAAGCTAAAAATCAAAGTTTAGCTTTTAATCTTCATCATTGATGGGCTAATACTTCAATGGTTATGGGTTTAGTCACTTAGCCGATTTCTTGCTGGTTTTTTGTATTTTGATGCTATTGTAAGAATATTTTTGTACTCTGAGCTCTTCCCTTTTACTCCTTGTGCTTGGGAGATCATTTTTATTGGTATTTAATTAAAGGTTAATATGTTTTTATCCCCCTGTAATTTAGGCAAGTTACGGTTTACCCCCTCGTAAAAAAAAAATTAGATTCCAACCCTGTAATTTAAGATTCTTTTGTTTTAGACCTTGAGGTCATCTAACTGGACAAAATGTTGACGTGGCATCCTAAGTGGCACGCCGACTTTGCATATCTTATTATGTGGCACGCTGACTGTATAATTAAAATTTGTTAAGGGCACACGTGGCATTTTGCCTATTTTTTTAAAAATAAAAAATAATATAAATGAAATTATATTAATTTAAAAATAAAAATTAATTTAAAAAATTTAATTTGCGGAACTGAATTTTCATCTGCTTTGTAGATTGAATTTTCTGCAAGCTGAAACTGAAAACCGCTTGAAATTATCCCCACTCTAAAACCTCCGCAAGACGGGAACCACGTTGGTCTATGCAAGCGCTCGTAAACATAACGAACACAAACACATGTTAAGGAGGAGGAGGAGGTTCCTGGTGGATCAATAGTGGCACCATGGGTCAATACAGGCGAGGGGGTTGTAGAGATACTAGTGATTGTCGAGAACGTAGTGTAGAAAAAGGACTAGGCGGTGTAGCTGTATGGATGTTCAAATTTGGATTTGAATTTTAGTTGAAATTAATTTAGAAACATATGCGGTCAGTCATCGAATTTCGTATTCTATTGTTCGCACCACATAGCATTTTCCTTTTGCATATTGTTGTTAAAAAAGTGTGTTCAAATAGTATTTTTGATACAATATAACTGATTCATTAAACAAAAATATTATTTAAACACAACTTATTGGACAAATATGGGACAAAATGTATTGTTCACTGTATTTATATAGTAAACTGTAGTTTCTTTACTTATTTAAAAAAAAAATCTCTTTTATTATAGAGGAAGATTTTCGGAACACAAAAATATGCAGTTGTTTCATTAATCAATTTCAATATTGAATCAATCACACAAACTTATGCCAATAACCACTTCGCAATTTTTTAAACTTAATAAAATAAATGGTTAATGAAGTAGTCAAGTGGTTAATAAAATTTATGTTTCAAAAGTGGTCAACCGAAACTAGCACTAGTATTGTGAGGGTTTTGAAAAAAAAAATCTATGCAAGTTAAATCAATAATTTGTTATGTACTTTTGTAAAATAAGACCAGGTGAATTGGATCGTATGATAGTGTTGAAAAGCCACAAAAGGTAATGCAAAAAGAATTTACAGTTTGGTATTTTGTCAAAAACAGAAACCAAAATTTTATCATCTAGCATTGCAGGCTGGGGTCATAACCATACTACCCACTCACCCTATATACAAGAGTTAGTACACAAACCAATATAAAGCTTCAATAAGTCGTGTGATATCAGGCTAATTTTTCCCTTATTTTGAAATTGGGCAACTTCTTTCCTGGAGTTTTTGTATTCCTCAAAAAGAATGGATTGCTATACTCCATTACCGCAGGTAAATCCTTCTACTTGGATTACCTGGGTTCTTTGCCTCACTTTGATCGTTGACTTTTCCCTGTAACAATGTGATAATAATTTTGCATTAGCCTTGGAAGGTTTGCCAAAGAGCATTGAAACAAAAAAATGCTGCCAAAGGAAAGAAAGTGTAAAGCACTTTGCAATCAAGTCACAAAACTGAAGTACAGTTCTCTATTAAAACTGCAAGATCAAGATCCGTGAGTTAAAACAATGTTGTCAAATAGCAGCTATAGGCTACAGAAATGCTTTAGTGTAGTGGAATTTGAATTATCGCTATTTTCTGTGACACTATTTAGTACGAAATGTTGTCAAATAATGGCTACTGTGGCCCTATAGCATTGTAGCATAGTAGAATTTAAACAACCTACTATTTTTCGCAATCCGTGATTGACAACACAGGTGTTACAAATAGAATGATACCATTTTTTTGGACAGGAAAATAGAATGATAATATGAGCACAAGTTCATTGTAATAATTACAAATTTACATCTCTCAAGAGAACGCATATCTAGAAATAAATATTTGGTAAGAAGCCATGGCAATAAAAATTAAGGTGATCAAAAAGACTGGTACAAACTTCATGAAGAAATACAAACAAGACACTAGAATGCAATATCTGCTAAATGAATGCCTAATCACATTCCTTAGAAGTTTACAGGATAATAGATCCTTTTAAATTATAATTTAACAAAAGGATATTAGAAGTTGCCAGACATCACAATTAAGGAAATTTTTATGATTTCTACATTCAACAACAATTCACAACGCATGATACATTAGACTTCTAACAAAACTCTAAAACTAATATTCTTTCAACAATGAACAAAACAAAATAATAGTGAAATACCAGTATTGTCAAAGCCGCTGATCCTGCTTTGTCATCCTTATGTTGACAATTATGTTCTCTAGCTTTCTGACTTTTTAAAATGCCCCTTGCAAGAACACCCTTTTCATTGCAATTTTTATTCACTGTCAATTTCCTGGTAGCATTCTCTTTCCCCTTGTCAAAGGCCTCCTTTTTACCGACGGTAGAGTTTTTTTTGTTGACTTTTCCCGGTAATATAGTACTTGAACTTACAGATTGACTTTTGACCTGTGAAAATGTAAACCCAGCATTCTCAATAAGCACATATCTTATAATTTCAAAACTAAAGAGTAAATTACAGGATATCTAGGAAAGGAATTATTGTGATGACTAACAAGATAACTGTCACTTAATACAAAGAGAATAGCTCAAAACTTCTAATTTGGAAGATATAGTGATACATTTGATAATCATTTGGTGAAAACGTTTTCAATATTAAACTAATCAATGTTTTATATGAGCCGGATCAGATTTTCTAAGTCATTCAGAACTGAATAGAGATAAAATCTGCATATCAAATGATATAAAAATGCATGACTTGAAGACGTTACAGCTTCTCACCAATGACTTTGCATCACTGATGTTACTTCCTTTTGTGCTTCCTGTTTCTTTTCCTTCAACTTTAATGGAAGGTGTCTTGGATTTATTGCCAACATTGCATCTGTTCTCATCAGCAAGATTCATTGTGCCCGCAACTTTCTTATCTGTGATTTTCTGCCTCTGCTGCTTTGATACAAACTTAACTTCATAACTAGGATTTGAACATGACCCAACACTAGACTTCCCAGAAGACGATGTACGACCTCTTGATTTTATGTTACCAACATCCATCTCCGCTTTTGAGACTTTTGGTGTTACATGACTTTTCCCAAGACTAATACTATTCACTGATGAACTTCCACTTTTCTGATCACATGGTTTACTAGACACCTCCATATATTTATGCTGGTCCTGAACTACTCTTGAGGCTTCTACTGTAACCGCACTTCTTCCAAAACTAACGCTTCTAACCGACGAACTTTTGCTTTTCTCATCACATGATCTCTTCTTATGCCCCTTATAATCCTTCTTTTGCATCATATTCTCAGATGTAACCATGCTTCTTGTAGACCTTTCATAGTTCTTTTTATCAATAGAACTTGAACTTCCAACTAGATTGCAACTAGCCTTCGACATAGCTTTTCCCCTGGTATTGTGTTCAAAAGTCAACCCCGATTTCTCACTCATCAATCCTTTTGTCCTGCTAACATTTGACGTTGGTCTGGCCTTCACTTCATGACCAAAACTAGAACCTTGTTTCAAGCACCTCCCCTTGCTTAAACCCTGTTGTTTATCTAACAAAACATTCAGATTAATACCTTTCCCCCAATTCTTGTTAATGTAGTGTTTTCCTCTTGATTTCGAGACAGAAGAAGGAAGTGCCGGTGACGTCACTGCCTCCTCACCAGAGTGAGCAAATTTTGATTTTAACTCGCGAGCAGACAACTGATGGAACCTGAAAATGATTTGATTGCAACATTGTACTCAAACACCAATCAGTAAAACCCCGAACCCAAAATGGAAAACCCAAAAAATATTCCAAAAGGGATTCTTACGGGTGGCTTTCGTTGAACCAGTCATCATCAGTTCTGCAACACAACCAAAACAAAATAAAAAATCAAAACAAAATATAAATAGATCAAAACAAAAGCAATGCAGAATCCATGAAAATCCAAACTCACTCACATATTTGCATAACCAGAGTTAGCTTCAACAATCAAATCTGCCCACATAGGTGCTTCAAATTGTTCCTGTATGTAATACAATTACAACTACAATCTCAATTTCTTCCTTAACAAAATAAATTAATAGCTAATTAACCCTAAAATAAATAACTGTTAATGAGTAATTGAATATGTGGTAAAATTGGAAACAGTTTCTGCCTCTGAAGCACGGATACGGACACGGACACGACACGGATACTGACACGCCAACACAGCTAATAATTTGAAAAAATCACATAATTGAGTGTAACTACAAGTGTCGGTGTCGAACACTACAAGTGTCAGACACAACACAGGTCCGACACCGGGACACGCCTAATACGAAGAGTGTTCGTGCTTTTCTGCAAATTTGAACGCATTGCTGTTGAGTGATTGTCTCAATTTCTATTGATTGTAAAAACAGTACTTCAGTTCTTAGTTACCCTAAATTGAAACAAATTTTTCACTAGTACCACAAAAACGAGGAACAAATAATTTCTAAGAATCTGCATGATAAAAAACCTAAAAACAATGTGTAATGGGAATCGATGCGAGATTATTGCTTACATATATGAACAAAAAATGAAAAAATTTCAAGAATGTGAAGAAATTGAATAAGCAAAACCCTAAAAATGTGAAATGTGGAATCCATGAAAATGAGAGTAAGAAGAAATAAGAAGAGAGTGATGGTTACCAGAAAAGCCCAATGATCGATGAAGATCCCGTTCTTCTTAGAAGCTTCCATGATTCTCCACCTCAACGAGGACTGTGAGATCGCTTCTCAGAGACTCGAACCGATGGTGAATTTGAACAAGCGTGTGCGAAACGACGGTGTTCAATGTGTTATAGTTTTTTTTAGGGGGAAAACACATTTCGACATAGTGAATGTCTTTTCTTCTTTTTTTTAATTGATAGTTTTTTTTTTTAAGGAGTTTTTTAATTGATAGATATATTGAGATATTGAGTTTGATCCGCCGAAAAATAAATGACCAGATAGATACTCGAGTTTATATTGTGTAATTTTTAAAACATTTTGTGGAAACTAGATAAATTGCGGGTAAATGTTGGAACAATATTGAAATTTGTGTCTCTCGTTAAATCATATGATTATTTTTTATCTCAAATACAATTTAAAATACTAAAATATTTTTTTGTTCATCAAACATCAAGACAAAAAGTTATTGGTTAAATTACTTCATGGGTACTTTAAGTTTGAGCTTTGTAATAGATTGGTCCTTTAAGTTATTTTGGTCACACGTAAGTCCTTTAAGTTTGATGTTTGTAACAGATTGGTCCTTTAAGTTATTTTAGTTACAGATAAGTCATTTAATTTTGTAAACGTTTTCGATTTAGTTCTTCTATTAACCAAACAATGATGTCCTAGAAGGACTAAATCGAAAACTTTTACAAACTTAAAGGACTTATTTGTGACCAAAATAACTTAAATGACCAATCTGTTACAAAGTTCAAGCTTAAAAGACCTATGTGTGACTAAGATAACTTAAATGACCAATCTGTTACAAACCTCAAACTTAAAGAACTCATGAAGTAATTTAGCCAAAGTTATTCAATAACTTTTTTTTGAAAGGAAAAAGTTATTCAATAACTTAAAAGTTTATCGTACGTTGTTTTGTTTAGTACTTATTTTTGTAAATCAAACGGACCCATAGTTTCCTTCTTTTCCTAGACAAATTGATTAGTTTTTTTTTAACAATAAAAAATGAAATATATTACGATCAAAAGAGACTCTTTATAAGCACAAGGTGTACCAATAAGGGCTTCAAAAATTTACAAGTATACAACCGATTAAGCAAATTGATTAGTTAATCTAGGCAAATGGCTACACTTACAACCGATTAAGCAAATTGATTGGTTAATCTAGGCAAATGGTTACACTTACACATCTTAACCATAGAGAAATGGAAAATCTAAGGGTCAAATTCTAGCTATACATATTGAAGTTCCAACAACTATATCTGAATTAAACTTTTAACCAACAATGCAATCTTTTTCTCATACTTGATGTCATTTTCATAAGTCTCATTATAGGCAACAATTTAATTTAATTTAATTTTTGCAAAGGATTGTAGGCACCAAAATTAACTAAAAGTGATCAGTTATGGCCTTATGGGGAGTTATTCAAAGTTGAGTCCTTTTACCATTGTAAGAAGAGTTGGTTTTTTATTCACTGTGCCTTATGCAGAGGATCTGCATTTTCAAGTTTGAAAATGATGGTGTGTGGTAGGTTTATCTGAATCCGATAAAAAAATAAAAAATAATTATTATTATCTGAATCCGATAATAATTAGTTTTAGTCAAGAATGAATCGTTGAGAAGAACTTAAATTTGAATTTTGATTGGAACAATCATTGACTAGAATTTACTTATCTCTCAACTGAAATTCGGATTATCGATGTTTCCCTCATTCCTCATGAAAACCAGAGATTGAGATAAAAAAATATATATATAAGTGCTATAAACTTTCGAGCATCTTTTAGCATACAATGATTTAACAAACAGGTTGGGCTTTGGTTGAATTTCTATGCTTAATATACTCTTAACTCTTTGCACTATTGGATGGTTGACTCCACTATCTGTATTTTGATTGAATGAAAATTTTCAATTTTATGAACAAGTGTTTCAAACACTAATGTAAATGGAAGTGTTTTCTCTCCAAAAAATAGGGAAGTGTTTCACATGCCATTTTGGAGTTTGAGGGGGTAACATAAAACAGCCAATACCTTGGTGGTAAGTACGTTAACCCTCTTGGTCTTGCTAATGACCCTTTCACTTTTGCTGAGTTCAAGGTTAAGGAGATACATAATGGAAGGTTGGCTATGTTCTCTATGCTTCATTTCTTTGTCCTTCCTAGCCATTGTCACTGGAAAGAGACCACTGTAGAATCTTTTGGATCACATTGACAATCTTGTGCCAAGAGAAAATTGCTCAAAGACATAACAAAACAGCTGGAATATTTTTCCCTTACATTGAAGATATTAACACTTGTCCATAAAAATCTTTTAGGTTGGCCGCAATATGCATGACACAACCAAATAAAGGAAAAAAGAATATACAGAAGCAGACTAGACCAATCAATATAACTATGCTATAAATCTACAGACTACAGCTTTGCACGACCTCTATTATTTCCACCATGTAACAAAATTGCAAGATATACAAATACAACTTTCCCTTCACCAGGTAGCACACTGATAAACACTTTTATCAAGTGTCCAAGCAACATAGTGAGATAAAAAAGGAAGAAACTTTTCAAAAGATCATAGTTCATGACTACAATCATATTGCCATTTTTTTGCTGATTCTTCAACATTTATGTACTTCAGCAAAAAGACTTCTTGAAAACTGGATGCTTTTAGGCTCTTGAGCTTAATTTCCCGCCCCACCATGTCCGTCGGCTTTTTTCATTTTCTGAAATCCTTGCTTTTGTTTCTCGTAATCTGACTTTGTATTGTTTCTTCCATCCCTCAAATCTTTGCTTAAGTTTCCGAAGTTCATCAGCAGAATTTGTGTTGCCAGACTGCCCTGGTTTAACCTCATTCAAAGCTTTAACTTCATCATTAAAGGTTTGTCTTCGCTGCTCAAATTCCTTCATCAGATTGCTCACTGTAGTCAAAGTACCACTAGCCTGCCTCCCTGCATCAGACACCGAAAAACTACCAGAAAGCTTCATATGTGTGCTCCCATTAGTGGTTTGAGATCCCAATGAAGTAGCATCTTCAGAATCATAGTAGCGAGGTGACACAAGATCATGTCTTACAGGTTGAACAGTGCCATTCTCTGAAGCAAGGCTCTTTCTAGCAGCAGCAAGACTCGTCTGCATTGAAATTGCAATTAGAGTCAACTAAAAAAGTATAAACTACCTGTCTAGTACAAAGTGAAATAAACTCATGATAGCAAAAATCAATAGACACGTTAATTTACCAGCAACAATTTTTACTCATTAGAAATTTGACAAATTCAAAGTTAAATACATTTGAATATCAAACCAACCTGTGATAACAAGTCTGGCTTACTTAAGAAAATTACATGCTATCAAAGTAAATTTTGGTTCTCGTAGGTTTTAAACTAAGGCTGACTCATCCTTACAAAAACGGCTTGTAGGGTATGGGATGCACTTCTTTATAAACTTTTTTTAGGCCTTATCTCTTTTCAATGTTGGATATGGGTTTTCCCAAATACACCCCCTTACCCACAATAATATTGGGCATGAAATGTGGTTGGTATGGTGGGCTCTATACCAATCTTAGATTTTGGATTTAGAACAAATCATCCATACAAAAACCGATTTGCAAGGTGGGGATGTCCTTTATAAACTATTTTCAAACCGTATATTTTTTTTCAATGTGGGTCATGGGTTTGCATTGAAAATGGTTGGTTGGAGCCAAGATAGCAGCATTTGGTCTTGTTGCTCTCAATCAAGACAGGCACTGCTGACTGTACCAATGTCGCAATCTTGCTTTGGGAGAAATTGCAGTGGAATGCTAGGGCTTACAAAAAAATGTTGTAAACACTGTGTTGTAATGACTGGTTCTACTTGCTAGTGCTAGAGCGAGAAATTTGCTCATCAAGCTTGTCTGAAATCCAAAAAAAGCTTGTCTGAAGTCAAATGCTAGAACGGAGTCAAAGTAAGAAATGAAGTTCTTGGCTGAATCTGATGCACAAGTTGCCAAAGAAAATGAGTTTAACGGCGTAGCATATAAAGGAGTTTGTGCCCCCGTGGGTGATGGCAGTGAACGAGGAAGAGGAATTTGATATGCAGAAGAAATGTGAGGATTAGAGAGCTCTTGATACAAGAACCCCCATTGGAGGAAGAAAAAATGGGTACCTATTAGGTAACAGGCCGCTATACAAGGACTCTCTCTCCTGAGCAACTAACGGATCCCACGTTCAAAAGAAATTTCTGTATTTTGATTTCTGAGTATAAAGTACAGAGCTTAAGCTTATATAGAGATTGCAACCATCTCTGTCTGTAACTGACTTTATATGATAAGTTTAACTGAAATAGTTTCGACAGCTGTCCTAGCTAACTACCCATAGTGAACAGAGGTAGAAGTGAAGTAAAATTAGACATTTAAAACTATTAAGTTATTAAATTCTTCTATTTGGGATGTAAATGTTATTTGGTTAGGAATTGGAGATAATAGTAGGAAGTGGAGAGGATAGTAGGAATTGATTGATGTAGACTTAAGGTAAATAAACTAATTAAAAATTTGGTTTGATATCAACTGCATCCATTTCAGTAATAAGTCAAAAATGAGGCCTAGCCTAAACTGAATACTTACTTGCAAGGATGCCATCTGCTTTTGCCATGCATCCTCCATTGACTTCATCTTAGCCTCATATTCAACCCTTTTTCTTTCAGATTGTTTTAACTTTTCCCTCAATTCGGTATTTTCGTCTTCCTTTTTCTCAATAATTGCTTCAGCCCTGAACACCCGTTTTTGGAGTTCTGATAAAGCTGAAGGCCTATTTTGAACCAGCTCGTTGGAAAAATCCTGCTAAACCAACAAGAAGAAAAGAAAGGACTTTCACCATGAGTGGATGGGTATTTTAACAATATCATGAAAATATAGTCTATATCCATGAAAGGAATATTTCAAAAAGTAAATAAGAAAGATGTGCATTAAAAGCATATGCAATATTCTGAAGGGAAAAGAAAATTTAAATTTTGGAATACAGTGTAAATTAGTGGTTGGTACCACTTTTTCCAGGAAGCCTACATTATTGTATAATTACCACAAAAATGAAGACAAATTAATATTTTGGATATCTGGCAGTTAACTGGTAAAATCCAGCTGCAACAGAGTTTGCTTTTTATGTCACATAAGCTTAATTCATATTCTTTGAATGTCCAAACAAGGAAATAATTAGGGAAAAAAGTATTTCCAAAGCATTCCAAAGATTGTTAATTAGATTTAGTTGAGAGATTAATAATTAAGAACTCAAATATACTAGAATTGGGGGTAGTCGAAATTATAAATGAAGCCATACTCTAGGACTTCTCTCCATTGGTTTACAACTTAATTTTTTTTCTTTTTTTCTTTTTTTGACAAAACTTAAGTGTTTTATTCTGATTCTTAATTTCTTAGTACTTTGTTACCGTAAACAATTCAACACTCGTTAGTCTAATAATAAATGATATTTAGTAGCTAGGCACTTGCTAATTAACCTTTGTGGATGCAATTATCTTTTATACTACTTATGCAATAAAGGGCACTTGATCTAAGTGAGTTTTTAGCACAACAATAGACATTTCAATGATACGTAAAGTGGCATTTCCAGTAATAGTATTGAATGGTTTTTATTTGGAACCCTAATTAGTCACAAGTTTTACTCAGAAAAAAAAAAAAAACAAAAAAAAACTGGATTGTAGTGTATATACAAGTAGATGGAAATAACTTAGAGCTGTCTATAATAAATGAGAGATAATAAGACTAGATTCAAGTGTAGAGTAAAATACCTTAACTTCTGGCATCTTAACACGAGACTTCCGTTTAGGTTGTGCATTTTCATGATATTTCCTCAATTTATTGATGTTACTAGAATCCCTACGAACCTTCCACCCACGAATCACTGCATAAAAAGGAAACACATAATAACTAAATCAGATTCAACACCAATTTGGAAGGTAAGCATGACTGAGAACAGAACCATTCTAACCAGATTGAAGTAATATGATTGCATGAATCTCCTCAAGTTTTTTAGAATAAACTGTTATGGAAGATTTCGTCAAAACACCATGTTTCCTTCTTGTAACTTCTCCACGAATAACTGCAATGTGACAAATTAGAGATTAGCAAATTAGAAATAAACTAGAAGCAAGGTTACAAACAAAAAACTGTGACAAGAATTATATGATTTAAGCCTGTAACTTATATAATTTTCGTAATGAACGAGTACCAATAAGATCCTCAAATTTATTTTACAACTAGAAGCTAAACTGCTGAGGTGTGTTTCTATTTCAAGCAATATCAAAATTGCTTTTATGATAATTACTGGAGAAATCTTCATTTCAATGAAGAAAAATATTCACAATGCCTACAATCAATAGATAGTTTTGCTAAAATTGAAACAATATTGCTACTGGCAGTACATGATTGTAATGTTGTCACTCCATTCTTAAGTTCACAGAAATAACTCCGGACTTGATGACCACGGAAGCATTTTTGAATCCCAACTGTTGCTTGCAAAAACTGTTTTCTCTTATCCTCCAGTGCACCAATCTACAAAACAAAGCAAAGCACAGGAAAAACAAGGTAAACAAAAACACAATATGCAAGACTATAAAGTCAAATCAAACAAGAAATAACAGATTAAACATAGAAATTAGATATTCTTGCATGCAAAAGTTAATGTTCAAAAACAAAATATTGAAAAAATCGGATGGATCATCTTTCAAGAGCACATCCGGTGTTTCATGCAGAGTATGAGCCATCCGGTTTCCTTTTAACTCAATAAGTAGTATACACATACAGCACTTTGATTTTGAAGTGCAGTAAAGAGAATTGAAGTCAAGGAATGAATGTGGCTCTACTGCCAAGCTATATAGAGGTAATGAATTTATTTTACGTGATGCAGGGGGAAAAGGAAAATGAAAATACAAAGTAGAATTCATCCCTACAAAGAAAACTTAGACATATACCTGCCCTGCTCGAAGATACAGTTTTGTGTAGCCAACTTGGTACATTTCAGAAGGGATATTAAATTTTTGCAAAACCTTGACTGTGGTGCTCAACGGATCCTGAGGTACATCAGTCTCAGAAAGCAGATTCCCGTACCTGAACACATCAAGGAACTGAAGTCAGCCCATCATTCAAGATATAATCAAGAAACCACGGGAAATTTCTCCAATTTCAACTACCTTCTGGAAAAATCCTGATGGTTAATTCGAGTAGGATACCCAGCCCTTGAAATTCTAACAGCTTCTAGAAGTCCACAGCATCTGAGCTGTGGAAGGACAAGTTCGTTGTCATAAATTCCAGGAAGCTTCTTAGCATTTGGCTTTATGCAGCAAATAAAGTGAGGAGTCGTGCTCTCCAACTGATGCATCAACTTGAACAATTGATCCTAAGAGTAAGAAACCATTTAGATTTGTGTTGTGTCAATAATTTTTTTGTATATGTAATGTTTAGGATAGAGTTCATTGTCCATCATCATGTCCTAAACTTCTATGAAAAGCAAAAATAATAATTTCTTTTCAAATTCTAATTAAGCTAAAGCAGCTTACGAAATGCTAAAAGATTACCTTGAACTTTGTTCCAACACCTATCTTCTGTGAGTACGGTGCACCAACGTGGAAAGTGGAATTTCCATGCTCCTCAGACTGGTTAAACACTTCGGAGAATAACTTCAGCAGTTCACAATTACTTGACGAAAGGAGTTGAATGGAATTAGAACACAATGTATCTCTGTTCTTTTCTAGAAAGCCATTTGTATCATACAAAACCTGATAGAGGCCCATATGTTAGTAAAATCACAAACTATAGCCTTTTTCTGCGATTTACCTTATGATTAAGTTTCAATTCAAGATTGTATTCCAAAAAAATAAAACAAATATTCAATTCAAGATTTGGGAAATAGGCCATTCAACTTATGATTTGAATCTGGATTTGATAATAATGTTTGCAACAACTAAACTCCAGAACTCCCTAAACACTGGGCAGAAACTAACCTCCCCTGCATAGTGACGAACACTGAAAGCTCTGCTGCTTTCCTCTTTGAAGCAATGATTAGCATCGAGGAGATTCTTAAGTTTGTTGGCAAATGTTAAATCAGATGCCTCAGGAAAATTTGAATCCTCATCCAACAAAGAGAGTAGACTGAGAGGTTTCTGCACATTTTCAACAGATAACGTAATAAGTACAGTAATGACGAGAATAGTGTAAACAGCCAACATGGACCTGAACACAATTATTTTTATAAAACAAGTAACCGTTTGATTTGTGCAAATATTTTCTACTGTCATTTTTTAAAAATAAATTTTGTTTTGAAAATGTTTGTTTTGACTTCTTTTTCCTATTTTCATGAAATGAAAATATTGGAAATATCTTTTGTTTAACTAATTTTAAGAATCAATTCATAAAATACTTTGTAGTGTAATTTGATTTAAATTTTTAATAAGAGAGTCTACTAAATATTTTTACTAATAAATATTATAAATCAAAAAGTTTATTGTAATATTGAATTAATTCTATTATTTATTAATAAATAATTATAAAGATTGCTACATGTAAGGAAGCCCACAGAGAAGGAAATGAGTACAGTAATTCTATCATTACTGTTTCACCTTTTTAACAATGAAAATAGTATTATTTTATTTTCAATATTGGCTCATTTTTCGAAATGTTTATAAAAGCGTAACTAAAAAATGTCCTCTATTGTGTTTTGTTTCAAGTAGAAATAGGAAATAAAACAAGTAAACAGGCCCTAAATGGTCCATTCTATAGAGAGGGATAAGTCCTGGAAATGAATTATACTACAAATAACAGCTCAATTTCCAGGGAAAGTGGAATAACCTTAAATCATTTAGAAAACTAAACCAAATAAGTACCTTCTCAAATAGATCCAAGCACTCTTGGTTGTCCTCAAAATCTAACACTGTACAATCTATGCCGTCTGATTCACAGTCCTGAGAAAACATGTAAATTGCATATCAAGCATGTGATGAAACATACTTAGCATGTGACCTTTAACTTATACATGCGTAAAAATAGTACCTACTATCACTGCATTCATATTTTACTCTGATGAGAAATAGTCAGTTTACCGATCTACAATAATAGTAGCAAGCAACTGACTCTTTAACAACATATCCTTCTTGATTAAACTAGAGTCTGTAAATAGCATGGCACAATTTAATCTCCATGAATGTATTTTAACTACAGAGCCTTCATGAATGGATATGGTACTACACCCATTTCACACCTTTTCAATAGTATTTGGAAATAATTTTTGTAGTCTAATCAAACCTTCCCTTTTGCATAGAATAAAGAAGAATTAAAACTTTAAACACAAGGAAGGAAACACTTTCTAGGAATTCACACGACAAAATTGAAAGTGTACAGGATCAAAATATCCAGTAATATTTACACTTAACATAGTTACTGACCTCCTGCTCAAGTTTAAACAGATGCCGATTATAATGTTGTTGAAGCCTCTCATTGGCATAATTTATACACAACTGTTCAAAGCTGTTCTTCTGAAAAAGTGAAACAAGAAACTATTAGATCATATACCACAACCTTTGAAGCACGAATATACTAATACAAATTGCATACCTGGAATGACTGAAACCCGCAAATATCAAGGATACTAATGGATTTCTCAGTATGGTTTTCATCCACTTCAAGCGACTTGTTAACTTGTTGTACAAGCCATTCAAACAAGCTTGAATAAATAAATTTGGCGATTGCATCTCTTGTTTCAATTGCCTGAGCATGAATGTGGAAAAGAGAGATAGTTAAATAAATAAATAATGCACATATACACATACTGAACAAAGAGCATTTAGAGCCATGAAAAATAGGACAGGTGAAATGTTTGAATAATAAACAGACCTGAAATAATGTCAAACTTTTGGAAACAATATCCTGGTCAGATTGGATTTTCTGGCTAGATAATGATGACATTAAATCCTGGGAACTGCAATCCATCAGCAGGGCAGCACTGGTTACAGCTGCAAAAAGAAGTAAAATTTCATGTATCCTCTTAAACTAATATCTTAGCCACAATTAAACAGAACTGGTTCAAAATCCTTTCCTACAAAATACAAAATAAGTTATTTTTTGTTCTGTGTAGTATATGGCATCGCAAAGAATCCTAGTCCTAGTATGCTTTAAGAATTTAATAACACCAAGTTACAATACACAGCAGGAGGTGCATATAGACCATCAAAAGACATGTGACATGCTATGTATCTTACCTTCATCACCCACAACCTCGATGTGATTTTCACTGTCAGTAACTTTGAATGATATATTTCCCAGCCATAGTATTGTAGCAAGCATCTTAAAGATCATCTCTTGGTCCTCTTTACAAATTCGAACAGCATCAAATGCTTTCTGGGGAAATTGCAGATGCAAATGGAGAAAAGTTACATGGATTTCAAGCAGCCAGAAATGAAGTTAGAGAGTTTACTATAAACCAAACACGTTTCAAGTAGTATACCATCAACTGATGAAAGTTTTTAGCATCATCAATACCACCAATTGTCATGCAGTCACTTTGATTTAGATATTTATATTCACAGGCTGCTCTAAGATTTAGTCTCTCTGCATAGAAAAAGAGAATGGTTCTATAAGTCGAATTATTACAAATTCAATTATGGTCGTGAAAACATTCTGCTCTACAACAGTACTCTCAACAGAATGTTTTGTAGAATACAGTTCTGTTGTACCAAAACATTATATATTTCTTAGAATATTGGGTTGGGCCTAACTAAACCTAAAAAACTAGCTTGTAAGGTGAGAGATGCCTCTCACTTATAAACATTTTTTCAGGACACATTTCATCCAATGTGGGACTCTCACGACACACCCCTCATGCCCAGAAACTGGGCGTCAAGAGCATGACCTGATTGGCACAATAGCAGGTGGTCTAGCAGATCTTGGATATACTCTGATACCATCATATAATTTTGGATTGGACCCAACTCAACCTTATAAAGTATAAACTGACTTGGAAAGTAAGGGATGCCTCTCACTTATTAACACTTTTTAGGTCACATTTTATGCAATATGGAATTCGCAACAATATTCAATGGCAGATCATACTCATTGTCAAAGCATGCCATCTTCAATAATAGTAACACAAGGGTAAGTAAAACCCCAATAAATATCCAGATACCACGAGCTGGTAATTTTTTTAATCATCAAAACACTTCAATACTTTCAGAATAAATAAAAGAATGGGATGATTGGCTCTTTAAAGTAAACTCAGTGATCATTGCCATTTCAACCGATTGCATAAACCTCATAAATAGAAACAAATATGTCATATACAAGATATGATGGTGTGACAGAAAAGTATGCATAAACCCCATAAATAGAAACAATTATGTCATACAAGAAATGATTGTGTGACTGAAAAGTACACAAGTACACAAAAGTTAACAGATTTCTAAGAAAACACACCTTTAAGACTAGATGAAGATCCAGCACAAAGTTGATAAAATACGTGATACGACCTCTCACCACTGACCAATTGAACAACTCTTGACTGCACACAGCACACATGATATTTCATAAGTGACAAAAGATGAATATTACAGTTCGACACTTGGTTCAAACAGGGGCATCCGAAATTACCTTTTCCAACAAATCTGTTTGAGTTAGCATATGGGTTGGAATATGACAATCACAGCCACAAAAATAAGTCAACTCAGTAACGGACATAGAAATAAAATCAAGCACGTGCCTAGTAAAATGTATAGCTTGAGTTAGCTTACAGGTTTGAATGTTAGCCCCACATATTTTACCCGTTGCACTGAAATGAATTTCAATAAACTTTCCCTGCACCAAAATAAAAATGTATATGAAAGAAAATGTCAGCCTTTAAATATCATCCAAAATGTGATGCATAGCCTTTAAAAAGTGACGATGCATAGCATTTAAAAGTAAGACTAAAATTGCAAATTTATGGACTAACTTCTTGGAAAACCTTTCAAGCTGTAGAAATCCTAATAAAACAATAGCAGGAGTATGTTCCATTATACTATGGGGAAGAAAATACTCACAAATCTGCTAGAGTTGTCATTCACAGATGTTTTTGCATTCCCAAAAGCTTCCAGTATACAATTTGTCTGAAGAACATCATTTGCTCTCCCACAACTGCCGCTGCCAAGAGTAGCTAAGTATTGCATAGCAATTTTAGCTGTCTCTGTCTTCCCAGATCCACTCTCACCGCTGCAAACAAATTCCAATGGTGATTTTCAATAACTGCACTAGAGTTTATATTTATTACTACTATGACAATTCAATGCCATCAAGTAGTTAAGGAACATATATTTAAGTATTGCGCACAAAAAGAGTCTCCAATGTACTAAAGTGCTGACCTTATAATAATGGACTGATTTACTTCATCTGCAAGATACAAACAAAAACAAATAGAAAACCTTTATAAACATGTAATTCAAGTACAGCACAAAATTTTCAAACGAAGAGAGGGAAACAGTTTCCACTCACCTCTCATCATCTGATTATAAGCTGCTTCTACAATACCATAAACATGAGGACTATCAACAAGTCGCTGCCTATAAGTGGAAACATAATCATTTCCATACATCTGGAGATCTTTGAAAGGATTGAGTGCAATTAAAACCGGCCCTGCTTTACTCTGCACACAGAAAACAAAAACAATTTATGAGGTCATTTATATGACCACCTAAGCAAAAGAAAAAGCTAGAGCAGTAATACATACATAAATCATCTCCCGAGAATATCTAAACCTAAGATTATGAAGAACCGATGGCTCATTCAAATAAGCCAGTTTAACAAGGTCATCTGAAACCTCTAAAATGTCAGGATTAGCTGGTACGAGTTCTGATCTAGCAACTTTCAGCACCTGAAGTAACAATTCAACAGCATGAGCAACTTGTAAACTTGCAAACTTAGGATTACACATTATCTTCAAAAGACACAAACAGGCATAGAAACTTACTTTTCCACTTGAAACTAAAACAGATGCTTCTTCTCCTGACGTTGATTGTATTGACCCTAGCTCCCATTGCCCTCTTGGTTGCCTACACCAAACACGAAGCTTCTGCGGGAAACAACAAACAAACCAAAAGTAAATTTAACAGAAAAACAATTCATTATGCAATGTCTCAGTCGAACTTATGAAAACAGCTTATGACATAATCCTTTTTCAACTTACTTTCATAAATTCTCCAATATAACTTATAAAAACAACTAATGTTAAATATACAAAAACAATTTAATGTTAAATTATCTTTTGCTATAAAAATAGATTATACAAACTAATACATATAAGTGCTTGTGCTATAAGCTGTAAATAACTTATTTATCCAAACAGGCCCATAGTCTATTATACCAATCACTAACAAACAAAAAAACAAATTTAATGCTAAAATTCAATATACTACTCAAAAAGATAACAATCACAAACAAAAACTCTAGCCTCCAAGGTTAAATTTAAAAAGTAAAGTAGAAAAATTTCAATCAAATACCCTTGTAAAACCACTATGTGCATGTTTAGATTGGTTAAATAAAAGTGACACTGTGATTTTGTAAAAGCTTCTTAAGTATAGTTTTTTGTCAAAATCCAAACATGCACTAAGAACCACTATTAAAACTTAACCCCCCATTTCAATGCATTATTATCATAAATCAAATATTTAATAAGAAACTAGGAATGAATAATCTGAAATTAGTACCATTTTGATGAAATAAGAAAGAGTGTCACAATCGAATTTCGCATAAGGTGACTCCACAGCAGCATCTTTCTTCACTCTCTTCCTCCCAAAACTATTCATACTCTCTCTTCTTCTTGTTGTTGATGTTGATATTGATATTTCCTTTCTTTTGCTTTCCACATTGTCATTCAATCCACTCCCGACTTTGAAATTATTCGGCAACGACCGCCTGGCGGGAGGCAGCCGTGCCTTGGACGCCGGGCGAGATGGCAATGCCGGCGGCAAATCTTTGTTTTTGTCTTCTTCTTCGTCTTTTCGACGAAGCGAATCTAACATTTCTTCTAAGGAGCTTCTCGTTAGAGCATTTGGCGAAGCTGATAACACCATTTTGCTCGCGATTTGGAAAAGGCGCGAAATAGAATGTGAAGTTTTGGTTGTGAGAAAATGAAATGAATGCGATGGGGTGAAAATTGGTTAGTGTTGTTGTTGCATGAATAGAAATAGAAAAATAGTAGTTGAAAAATAAAAATGAAGAGCTGTGTTTGATTAGATTAGTGAAAGGGTGAGTTAGTTATTAGATATAGAAGAATGGTGCATTCCATTCAAGAGTGAAAAGTGGTTGTGTTCTTGTTGCACTTGTTTGGGAGAGAAACAATTACAAAAGCATTTTATTTTAGATAGATAGAGAAAAGATGGAGGAGGAGACTAAAAACAGGAAGAAAAGGAACAAGTTTTTGTTTGTCAAACTAAAAAATTTATTAATTAACAAAAAAGATAAAGGAGAGAGAGGAAAATGTCTTTTTCTTTATAATTCGTCCGTTGTAATAATACAAAAAAGAAACGAAAATTGAAAATATTTATTTGAATTTGAAATTTGTTTTGTCGTGGTCGTGGCGTTTCTCTCTTTTTCAGGTGTGGTGCCACTTGAGACATTGGATTTGGAAAGAAGAAAAAAAAAATTATTTGGATTGGATTTGTAACAAGTACTCACTCCATCCCATAATAACTAATAATAACTAAGTCATTTATAAAAAAATATTGTCCTAAAAAAATTGACTCATTTCACTTTTCAATAGAATATTAATTAATTTTTTCCAATTATAACACTAATTAATAATACTTTCACCACTCCCAATTTAATATATTCTAATTTGCATTTATGATAAAGAAGAATGCACAAATAGTTGATAAGAGCACTAAAAACCATTTTTCTCTCTCTTTCACTTATACACTTTTTCTTAATAAATGTGAAATGTATCAAGGGTTCAGTTAAAATGGGACGGAGTGAGTAATGCGTAATGAAATACATACATAAAAAAATGGTTATATAATAAGACATACTCACTCCGTTCCTATATATAAGTCCCCTTTGTATTTTTCACATTTCTTAAGAAAAGTTATTAGTGAAATTAATGTGTCTATTTTGTGTGTTAATATTACCAAATTGTCTTTTGTTTGTATATGTATTAAATTTGACTTTTCATATTTCAAGATAAGTTAGTAGTATTAATTAGGGGTATATTTAAGGAAAAAATAATAAATGCATCTAGTAATTTAAAAAAAAATTACATTTAAATAAAGTCAAATGGACGCTTATATATAGAGACGGAGGGAGTATAATACTACTTCAACAAAAAAACAAAAAAAAACCACTAAGAGTTGGTCCAAATAAAGCTAACAGTTCCGTTAGGTGACTCAATTGGGCTAGATGTTTGACTAGTAAGTTACTACTCTAAACTATTCTCTTTCTTTTTTTAGGGTACTCTAAACTATTCTATCTGCTTTTTGACAAGTTTTAAAGTAGGATTACTTAACTTAATACTTCACCTAATTAATTTTTATTTTACTTTTTAATATAACAACAATTAAGTTTTATCTTATTAAGTAGGGTCGCTTACGTTAATCAAACAATATTATATTATTCGGTCAATATTAATGAAAAAATTTGATGAGTTATTTTTATGTATAGACATGAGGGTTAATTCAAAAAAATACAAAGCATTTTATATTGCTTTAAGACAAGCAATTGAGTTTACATAATTTTCTTAAACTCGGTGAAGTATATTCTTTATGTAATAATTTTTTTGGAAGAAATTATATACAAAGTGGATTAGAGATGTTTGTGTAATATTTTTCAATTTATCACTTCAATTTTGATTTTCACTTTACAATATTGGATTAAGGCATCCACAATGGAGACATCTATTTTTGAGTTCTTAAATGGGTCTCACGTATACACATCACTCATTTATAATTTTTTAATAGTAGTACCTAATAAGCATTTAGTCACTCCAACCCAGATTTCACACAAAGTTCTTAAATGGGACCCACTAATCAACTATCAATAACTTTATATCATTATATTTCAATTTTTTAATATTAAAAGAGTGCGGATCCCGCTTAAAAGTGGGGGTCTTAAGTAAGACCCCCCCGGGTCTTATAAGACCCTGAAAAAGATTCTTCCCGTTGGGGGTACCTAATAGGTACCGGATCTTAAATAGTTAAGACCCTCCCAATAGAGATGGTCTTATACTCTCTCTTCACATACAAGATACATATTTTTTAAGAAGCTAAATTAGCTCATCCAAATTGACACCGAAGAAAATCGAACCTGAAACTTTGAAGAATGACAACTCCCAGATTTCAAACTAATACCACTAGAGTAAGCTAAGTGGGTTTACAAAATACAATTATTATTACTTAACAACTAACTAACAAACAGTTAAAACTAACAAATTGTCAATACAAAACGTTCTGAACTCTAACTCTTTTTACTTTCACTAAAAATAACGTATTATAATTAGTTAAATTGAATTACAACTCACAACAAGTGATTGATATAAAATGCTTGTGAGTATTATACACCTAAAATATAGTTTCAATTTTACAAACAAAATAAATTAATATTTTTTCTAACCCAATTTATAAAAGAGATTTGGGTGAACAAAAATTATGTATCATTATTATGTATTGTTTCTACCAACTGAACTTAAGTTCACGAGGACAAAAATTATGTATCATTATCTAATTGTCTTTTATAGTATCCTTAAAAAAAAATGTTTTTTATAGTAGGATTGGAGAGAGTATTAAATTATCTAATTGTCTTTTATAGTATCCTTAAAAAAAATTGTTTTTTATAGTAGGATTGGAGAGAGTATTAAATCTAACGTTGATTTTATGTAGATCCAGTCCATTAATTAGTCTTGTTGTAATTAATAAGACAGCCACTTACTACTATTTTTAGAAAACATTCCTAAATTTTATACATGCTCTGATCTAGTTTCCATAGATTGAGCAATAAAGTTATTGGTCTGAAAAGACTTTTTTGGACACTATGTCCGTATACTTGTCGACATTGACTTCTTCAAAAGGATCTTTCATGAAATTATTGTGGAAAGGGAAGGTGCTTCTTATCCTGTAGAAGTTGTTTATGAACGAATTCCGGATTTTTGTTCGCATTGTCAGACACTTGGACATGATGTTGCAAACTGTCGCTGGTTGTACCCAAGAAAGGATGTCATGTCTAAGGATAAAGTTGCAAAAGGGAAGACGCAGATACCAGCCACAAAACCTCACTGGGTGCCTACGAAAGAAAATCCATCTGGTATAGGTTCATCCAAAGCATTTGCAGAACCTACTATCCCTGCTGAGACTCAAAAATCTATGTCGGCTGCTGTTATGCCTACTATTGCGGCTCCTACACAACAACATACATCTCCCCGCGTGTCTGACGATATTCCTCAAGAACCTGTGCAACCAGTGTTGGAGTTAGTTGATGATGTGCATGATGATGTGCTTTCGGATGCTGTGGAACATGTTAATTCAGAATCACGGGAGGAGTTGGAGATTCCCCGGATTCAGAATGCAAATGAGATACATCCATCCTCGGATGCCCATGTTTATGAGCATTCTTTGACTGTTGATTTGGAGGCCTCCGCTTCTGCTAGGGAGATGTCACCAACTCAACTTGATAGTGATGATGCGCATGATGACGTGCAATCTAGTCCCCACGATGGCCCCCTTGTCGTCAGATCCATCCCGGACGACACTACCACTTTTTTAGAGATGGAGCGTATTGCTCAGAATGCCAATTACATGGTTGAGCATACAGGGACTGATGAAAATGAAGACAAAATTTTGACTGTTTTTGAATCACATAGCAATCCGAATGTTCAACATGACTTGGATCTTTGGATGTGTGTCCGTGAATATGACAAAGCCAACGCGGAGTTACCCTTCACTCCGGTTCTTTCTAAGAAACAAAAGCAACAAGTTAGAAAGCAGCTTCAGATTGGCAAGCCACCGCCATATAAAACCCGCTCTCAGGGAGGATCAAATTC
>Ga0315915_1002283_pt1 | contig 24099 bp, 22 predicted proteins | sample MpolbnodulesMG_FD_207738 | JGI IMG/M metagenome (GOLD analysis project Ga0315915, IMG submission 207738) | Medicago polymorpha root nodule microbial communities from Los Angeles, California, United States - branched nodules | ecosystem: Host-associated > Plants > Roots > Nodule | place: USA...
GGATGAAGTTTATGGAAAAGAAGAGGAAGGAGAAAATGATGAATAAATAGAGAAGTGAGAAGAGAGGATGAACTTTTTGGAAACAAAAATTGAGTGTTTTAATTTTTTTTTTTATAGTAAAACAAAAACTCATTTTTAGATTTTTAAAAAATAATAATAATAATTATACAATCAGCGTACCATGTAATCAAGAAAATGTGACTCAACGTGCCACATAGATTTAAGTGTACAATCATATAGGGTTCAAAACCAAATAATCTAAGTTTTACATCTCCAATTTTTTTGGGAGGTGGTGGGTGAAAGCCTATTTTTTGACCATAGCCATCAACGATTTTGAGAATAGCAACTTGAAATGATTTTTAATTTGATCTTTGACAACTTATTTCAAGGCTCAAGATCAATTGATTTCGGGCAAAAAAATCGTAAATCTGATGATAACTTCATCCACTAAATCTTGGTCCAATTATGATCATTTGCCTCTTCAATTTGTTCGGGTGTCGGGCTACACAGGTAGAGTGGGTGTGTTATTACGAGTTAGAACTTGAAATATTTTTCAACCATTGATGTTCTTCATAAAGTTGTATAGAGCCGCATAAGGTTAATGCATCATGAAATAACTTCTATTATTTTTAATAATTTTTTTTTAAAATTAAAAAATTTCATTTTTTTTAATTCTACAACAACCGGACCCGTTTTTTATTACGAAAACACACTTAAAAAAAAAGACGTAAAAAGGGTCCCACGTGCGCCCCCATTATTACCGACTTGTACGAAAACGTGCATATAAAAGCCCTTAAACCCTAAAACCCTTCACCGCGCCATTCAGAAACCCTGCACGGCACCATAAACCCCACACCTCACACCACCGCTTCCTCCGTTCCGACGAAGCTTTCGATTCTTCAACAAACTCTCCGATTCTTCATCTTCAATCATCTCACGCGAACACAATCTCCGAATTTCATCTCAATTTTTATACTCGTTGCTGAAACTAAACGATTTTATCCTTATTTTCGATTTTTATTCTTGTTTTTATATATTCTTACTCGATTAACCGTTCAATTTTGTTAGAGAAGTGTTTTTAGGTTGAAATGTCGATTGACGGAAGCTTCACCGTTCATCTGGCGCTTCGGAGATTGCTTGATCGTTGTCCAAAGCTTCAATTGTTTCCTCAGATTGATGCGTTAGCTCAGAAGGTATGGCTTCAATCTTTAATTCCTCTTTTTACATTCATTTCTTGTTTGGTTTGGCTTAGTTGAGCTTATAGGATCACATAAGTTTAGTGTGAAAACAAATTATGAGTTATTACGTTTGTTCATAAGCTGTTTTCAACTTATTTTTTTTAAGTTCTCCAATGTGAAAACAACGGCTTATATGAAGATAAGTAAACTATGGGCCTGTTTGGGTAAACAACTTATTTGCAGCTTATAGTACAACTGCTTATCATGATAAGCTTGCATAAGCTATCTTTATAGCAAAAACTAAAACAACATTAAATTATTTTTGTAAATACCATACGTTGTTTTTATAAGCTATATTTGAGAACTTATGAAAATAAGTAGTTAAAAGCTTATGAAAATTGTCATAAACTGTCAATCGTAAGTTTTCCCAAACAGGCAAACAAAACTTATGTTAGTAGATAAACTCAAATAAGACAACCAGTCCGTATATTTTATCCTCAATTCACTTAGTTTTTCTATTGTATATATGGCCATGTTTGGTTGACTTATTTCATCTTATCCGATGACATCAGTTTTTAGAGACTGTTTATGCTTATTTTCTTAAGTTCTCTGATATAAAAAGTGAAAATAACTTATTGCTTATGCGGAAATAATTTATCTTTATTTTCGGCCTGTTTGGATTGACTTATTCGAGCCTATCTACTGGCATAAGCCCTTGTGAGATTGTTTGGGAGAACTTAGGAAAACAACTTATAGATTATACCTAAACAATTTCACTTTATTTTATCTTTTGTTATAGAGATAACCTATAACAATTTCACTTCATTTATCTTTTGTTATAGAGATAACTTATACACAAGCCCTTATCATATAAATGCTTATGTATAAGCTGCAAATTAAGCTGTTTATCCTAACAAGGCCTTTATCTTTTCCTATAGAAATAGCTTTTACATAAGCTCAATAAGTGCTTGCGCTATAAGATCCAAACAAGGCATATATATAAGTTCAAGTGATTAATATAATTATGAGTCATTTTTTAAACTAATTCATTAAAACAGAAAAGAAAAGAAAAATTTGATTGACGCAATTCAATAACTAATATGCATTTTTATTTTTTTGTTTATTGCTGGGTACAGGGGAACTTGGTTACACAAGAGGAAGTGGTTAATGTGTTAGTGGGTTTTTTTCTGCATCCTAGTTATACAATTCCATTGATGGGATGTTTCCGGGCAATTGCTAGAAAATTTGTAGATAAAGCTGTTGCTTTGCTTCATTTGGTACCAAATTTGAGGTCTAATACCGTGGATGATGCTATGGAAATTGACTCAGACATTGTCTTGGATGATGTTGCCAATGTTGTAGAGTACTATGTTGAACTGGGAAGGGGTCTTGATCTTCATGAACATGTTTGTTTAGCCTTCTGTCGTGCTCTCGATCTTCATGAGCAGAACTTGATGAGGTCGTTATTTTATTTTAAAATATGGTAGTAAGAGCCAAATTTTGAGTTATTTTTTGTCTCTAGCCATCTATACCTTTTATGCTCCTTTTAGATTCAGTTTATTGTTAGTAATGTTAATTATTGTCATAGAAAATTAAGATTTTAAATTGATGTTAATTATTGTCATATAAAATTAGGATATGTCTAGTTTCTATTTCTATGACTTATGAAACACTCAGTGTAAAATTTTGTTTATTTGCAAGTCTTGGGTACTTCCCTAAATGCTATAGAAATATTATTATATTGCTATTATGTGGAAATTTATATTGAAAACGAAAAAAAATATAGGTATCTGCGTGCACATGTGTGTGGGGAATTGGAGAGCAATTTACCGTACTACTGGCCTTGTTTTCCAGTTCTATATCTCTTAGGAGGATATAATCTTTCCTTTTTTTTATTTGCAATATTTTTTATTATTTTTTTAAATTTAATAATGTTAACAGCAGCAATGCAACAATTGTCCTATGTGTGTGCAGTTTGTACGCATTTGCGCATGGATAGTATTTATGTTTAGTTGTAATAATTCTTCCATTTTGTCCAACAAAATAAATTTTTTATTTTCTTTTATAATTCCTCCATCATTTTAGCATTGTGAAGTAAACTACTTATAAAAAAAGAAAATGATGTGGAAATCTGTCATCCAATTCTAAATTCTAAATTTCAAACTCAAGGGAGTGATGATTATTATCAACAACTTTGACAGTAGTTATCCTTTTATATTTAGAAATTTGTATTATAGTTAGCTGGCTCTTTTGAAGGGCATATACTTGTATTAATTCTAAGTTTTGTGCACTTTTATCACCATCTATCACCCTATCTTGTCAAGTAGCATACCCTTTCCATAATTGACAATATTTGTTGCTTATTGATAATTTATAATGATCCAGTTATAGTATTGATTTATAGTGATGTGAATATAGTATTTGTTAATTTGTTAACAAGTTACAAAATTGTGATTTGATTCACTCTTTGGTGCAGTTCTGTATTAAGCTATTTCAAATTTGCACCTGCTCCATTTGAAAGATTTTCAGGGAAACATGTTATGGTCAGTGCATTTGTGATGATTTTTTGAGAAATGATTTTAGGATATGCTTTTGTGTATTACCTAGTAATGTCCTCTTTTTTCAGGTTGAGTCCCATGGACTGCATGCTGCTCGCATATCATACCGTTTTCTTGTTTTAAATCCTGAAATTTTCTCAAAGCTTTGGGACTGGTCTTGTTTTCTGGAACTCGAGCCATGCAAATCCGACCTGATATGGTGCAGGGGTGAGATATTAAAAGTTGTGCTCAAATCAGGTTCAAGAGCCAGTGAAAGCTTGAATATTGAAGCTCAGGAAGCATCTGCACGGTCAGTATTGTATAATTTTTTTTGCTTTGATGTTGCACTCAAAATGCATTGCATGTTCAATGATAATTTTCAACTTGTCTTATTCAGTTGGAAAGAGTTTTGTGAGGACACATTACTAGAGAAAGCTGGTTGTTTTGTCGAACCAACAGCAGACTATGTTTCTGATTCTCCTAATAGTAGCATGGATTTCAATCAAGAGATCTGTTTAAGTTCCTTAAGATTTAATCATCATCCCGTTGGTTCTCCAAAGGTTCATGGGTTGCAGCCACCTTATAGGAGCAAACGGCTTACCACAAGGTACAACTTATTTGACTCTATACTTTGGTCTATTTCTGCTTTCTATAATTTTGTTTGGCAATAGTTAAATTTCAATACCGTGGAGAGAACCTACCGGAATAAAAAAAAGAACTCTGTCCATCTGTTTCTAATTATACTGTTTGAACATTTTTAAATGCTAATTTTATGGTTTTCCTTTGTTAAGCTGTGTAGCTTCTCTCTGGATTGTTTTACCGATACTTCTGATTTCATTTTAATTAGAACTTAGTTTTTGATATCTTCTCTATAATTTTAGGGATGATATATCAGCAAGTTGTACATTTATATTGACATCAGCAGTGAAGGAAAGTTATGAGAGAGTTCTATTGGCAGCGAGTCAGAAGTGGCCTGTTCTTTTAGTTGGTCCTTCTGGTTCCGGAAAATCTGCTCTTATTTCTAAGCTGGCTGAGGATAGTGGTAACCAAGGTAAATTATACTATTGACCTTGTTATGTTATTAGTTTCTATTTCTTGTTTGCTCATATGGCTATAATTTGACTGAGCATGTTTAGTTGGAAGATCATATCTCTTGGGATTTCTTTTCCATCTGTTCTCCCCTATTAGCTAGTCATTATATCTTTCGTGAAAACAATAATCCTGTCTATCTTTATACACAAACACAAGTTATGGTGGAATATGTTCAAACATGATTATAAATTCTCAGTCAAATTAAAACTCCATTAGGACTTGAATCACAAGTTATGGTGGAATATGTTCAAACATGATCATAAATTCTTTAGTCAAATTAAAACTCCATTACTCCATTAGGACTTGAATACAGTTAATAGAAGAAAAACAAAATAGTATGTAAGCAATTGCGCACTTTAAGTATTTTTTCCTGTGAATTACTGTTCATTTTGTGAATTCATGGTGTGGGAAAAAGGCGTGGAAAGCTCATGGTCTTCCGTATTGGGTTTCCCTCAAGGATATGCTTAAGGGTTGGAGAGATTTCCCTGGTTTCTCCTCGTTATGTTTGTTTTCATCTTTCATGTTTTGTTCTGTTTTTAAGAGGATTTCTTATCCTCTTCAGGCTTTCTAATTCTCTCTCTTTATCTAAATAAATTTCATGTTCTATCAATCTACGTTAATAATTGTTTATGCTCTTATTTTCTTATGCAGTTATATCTATCCAGATGGATGACCAGATTGATGGTAGAACATTGGAAGGGGGGTATGTCTGTACGGATAGGCCTGGGGAGTTTAGGTGGCAGCCTGGGTCACTTACTCAGGTTCCAATTCATATCTAACTCATACAGATGTTTTGGTATCTGTGCCTAGACAAGTTAACAAGAATCTCATTTCTGTATTGTCTTTGCTATCACAGGCTGTGCAGAATGGATTTTGGATTGTTTTTGAGGATATCAACAAAGCACCATCTGATGTACACTCCATATTGTTGCCTTTATTGGAAGGGAAGGATTCATTTGAGACAGGACATGGGAAGGTGATTTTTTTGGCTGTTCACTTCTTTTCTTAAATAAAGTAAATTGTATTCATTTTCTGGTTTTCTGGTCCATGACCTCCAAGAAGATCATTTTGTAAGATACAACAGTTCTTTGTTAAGTTTTTATTAATTCTTTCACATTATATGCTACTTTTGGATGGATTCCATGATGCGATCTATTCTTACCTTAATTAATAAGCAATATTTCAATTTGAAAATTGCAAGTCATTATCATTAAAGGAGTACAAGTAACAACCAAATAGATAAACCTTTGGGTGATGAAAATGTTCGGTTTTAAATAAAAGCGTGTGTGTGTGTATACATACCTTTTGTATATTAGAATATGTCTTTCTTATGATGATGATAGAAAATCCAATTTTTTTATGAAGACACACTATCGAAGCATGTGGTTTGGGAAACTATAGCTTATTATTATCATTTTGTTTTGCAATTCTTGCATGGAGTACTTCGTTTGTAGTTTCTTAGTGAACGCATGCTTGTCCTGGCACCTTGGTGTTATTTCTCATTATGTATTCTGATTTTTTTTTTTTACAAGATAACAAGGCTGAGCCTTAAAGCACTTGTAATTTAGAGTGAATGGTTGTATTTTAAATCAACTTTCTTTGACCTTAACCCACTTGGGTTGGCCTGGTGGTGTTGGCTTGGGACCTTGGAGTGTGCTCCTCTCAATGTCTATTCTCCGGTGCCAATTTCGGTGGACTAGTTTGGCATCTTAAAAAGAAAAAAAACTCCCTTCGCCCTTATATATATAATTGCTGAATAGGATTATGATCGGTTTTCTGTTTAATAGGGTATTATTCCCTCAACAGAGCAGAATGTTACATTTCTCTTCAGTAAAACTTTTTCTTTGGCAAAGTTTAATTTGGGATAAAAAAATCTTTTTATGAAAAGCATAGTAACAAAAAAATGTTACAGTGGTGAGTTTGAAGCATCCTGATGTTGACGCAACATAGTAAAAAAGATAATGAGAAGAAGTTTCTGTTGACTTATCAGAAATAACCATTGGCCAAAAATATTGTGTCAAGAATATAAGCCAATCTCTCTACAGAGCACAGAAGAGGAAACTTCTTTTGAAAATTCTACTACGTTGAGTTGGTTCAAATGCATCTGCTATATGCATGCAATTTGTTTATGAACTGTTGCGTTTTTCCTTGATATCTTCCACTCCTCTTGCTTAACCAGTTGATCATAATTGATAAGATAAAGATTTACTCTAGGAATGGAATGTACACCTTACCAGAATTCTAGATGGATAAATTCTATCATTCATGTCTAATCTGCATTTCAATTCCTCTCTACCGGTAATTAATTGTTCGTGTTACATATTCTGCAGGTAAAGGTGGCAGATAGTTTCAGGATCTTTTCAACTGTTGTTTCTGATTTAGACTCTTCTGAGAGTGCAGGTTCTTACCTTCACCATTCATGATTTTAATTGATATGTTTGTAATTCTTTCGGTGTTTCTGTATATCATGTTGTTTATTCATATACTTTCTCTCCATTAATTCATTTGATGTTTGGGGGGGGCTAACTACGTATAAATTTGATGCCCTGACCATACTAATTGTGTAAATTCGTTGATACCCTTTTTAACGAGCATTGGTAAATGTAATCCTTTGCCGCCCTTTATTGAAACCCTAGATACTCTTTTTAACTCGCATTGGTAAATGCAATCCTTTGCTGCACTTGATTGAAATCCGTCACATGCATCTTTGAGGGTGATTTGGCATTGACTGTTTAGGCTGTGCTTTATTTTTAGTTTCTATACAGACATCCAAAGTTGAGTTGAAAGGAACTAGGTATTTGGAAAGAGGCTTTGGTAGTTAAATGGCTATGAAGTGAAAACTATCCAGAAATACATCATTATTGTAACTAGCAATTTGAAGTGAAAGTTAAGAATGGGCATTGCTCTTCACTGCCTCATCACTATTCCAGTGAAGAGTTCCCAAAAGTCTGGGAGTGTAACAATAGCTGTATTCATAATTTATTTTCCCGAACACTCTTTTATATCCCCACAAATTCTTTCACAAAATAATCCATCTTTTTCAGGCATATTTGTTTTGTAATGAAGAGTATAGGGTTTTGTTACCTCGCCAACACTTTCAACATTAAGTAGTATTTTGTTTGCCCAAGCACTTATTCAGGAGAAACCAATCAAATTCGAAGGTGTTGATGTTTACACCGATCAATCATAGACAGTCCAAATAAACTCATTTCCTTTGAATCTGGAAATCTTTCTCAGATATAAGGAAACAATTCCGTTCAAGAGCCAAAGACCGTAGTCTCAATTCTTTTTCTTCATTTCAACCGGTTTTCACTTTCTTCCAGCTTTTACAGCCTCCTGAGTGAAACCACCAGCGTTTGACACTTCTTTTCTAGGGACCTTTCCTGCAAGCAACCCCACCTCAACAATCGTCTCCTCTAGATTGACTTGTCCACAGAATCTTTACTGCCAACATCCCCACACATGATATGTAGGGCCACCTCCTTGATATGTTCACATAGAAATGGTCACCTTCTTCTGGCCGTCCTAACCTAGTCACTTATGGCCCCAACTGTTCACACATGCCTCTTCTACCATTGTTAGTGTCGTTCTAGGTATCATTTATTTGTTGGTTTTGGTGTTATAGTCACAGCTCCTCACCCGCAAGGGTCTCTCGCTTCTATTAGACCTTCCTCAAACTGACGGGTCTTAGTTTTTAGGCTTGTTCCAAGATTTGTGTTGTTGTATCTATGTCTTTTGCCCATTTTCTAGGTACAATGCAGTTGTACAAGTTTTTTGTTTTTGCTCCCACATTGTGAAATTGGCTTCTCCTATTTTGAGATTATGAACTAGATGCTGACTTCGGCTGTACTTTAAGGTCAAGATTCACTCAGTGTCCTTTGGAAAAAAATAAGAATCCGAGCACCGGAAAATAAAGATTTGCAAGAGATAGTCAAAGTGAGGTATCCTGATTTGGGGCTTCATGCAGACAAACTCATAGGTACTGATTTACAATTTATTTAATATTTTAGTTCGACAATCCATTTTTTAATTATAAATCGTTTCTACAGACTCCTTTAATATCTTGCAACAAAATAACTTTATATTTTTGGCAGAAACCTTTGAAAGGGTCAGCAACTCTATTTCCATGTTTCAAATAGCGGGATGCTCTTCTGTCAGGTTCTCATTAAGGTAATTTTTTTTTGAAAATTCGGTATCTGGCCCAAGGATATTTTAAGAGTAATTATATGCTACCTGTGCTTTTTGGTAATTTTTTTTATTAATGTGGCATTTGGTTCTCCATGGCAGGGATCTCTTAAAATGGTGTAAAAGAATCACTGGTTTAAGGTTTTGCTTTGATGGTAGCTTGTCAGAAGAACAATGTAATTCTATATATACAGAGGTCTGTTTTTTTTTCTTTTTGGGTTTCTTCACTTTTTTTTAATATATATTTCACAGATGCTTCATGTGTAGCTTGTATTATATCTCAGGCTGTTGACGTATTTGCAACCTTCCCTGCTTCATTTGATAACCGGTTATCAATAATGAAAGAGATAGGAAAGTTGTGGAAAAGACGAGATTCTGCTGCTGAGACCTTATATCCCCTCGACAAACCAATATATCAGGTTTTATTTATTGAAGTTTAGCCTTTACTTCATTCTTTTGCCTCATCAGTTTCTCATTTATGACGGTAAATGCAGGATTCTGTCCCAGGTTTAAAAATAGGTCGGGTTTTACTCCAGTACACAAAAACACCTGTGAGTATATTCTGTTGACAATTTTTTAAAGATGATGACATAACTTCTGCGGACTAGTCTCATTTTTCGTTGACTTCGCTTTTATTTTTCATATGCAGTCACATGAACGCAGAATTCCATTTGTTGAGATCCGTAGTTCGTTGTTTGTATTAGAGCGTATAGCTTGCTCTGTCAAGCATAACGAACCTGTACTCTTGGTTGGAGAAACTGGTACTGGAAAGACTACACTTGTTCAAAATTTGGCTTTAAGGCTTGGTCAGAAGCTTACTGTTTTGGTCTGTTACAAATTGCTCTATTATGTGCTCTGTTATTTGAAATTTCAAGGTTTTTTGAGTGTGAGACATGACGTGGTTTATATTTTTTTTCCCAGAACATGAGTCAGCAAAGTGATGTTGCTGACTTACTTGGAGGATTCAAGCCCGTGGATGAACAGTTTGTGTATTCCCATCTTTATCAGGAATTTATGGCTCTGTTCGCTAGGACATTTCCTATTGAGGTATTTCTTATATTTATTTATTTGTATATTGTGTGTAACTGTTGTTAATAGCTCTATTTGTTTGTTGATGTACAGCTAAATTCAAAGGTTTCTAATCATCTAGAGAAGATTTTAAATAGCAAGAATTGGGAAAAGCTACTTAGAGGAATTCAACAAGGAGTTGGGAAGACACAACCGCTTATAAGATCCAAAAAGCGTAAAAGGCCAGAAGAACTACTCCAAGCTTGGGAGAGCTTTTATATAAAGTTTGACAATGTCTGTAAAACTAATCTATCTTCTGGGATGCTTTTTTCATTTGTAGAAGGAAGTTTTGTTACTGCTCTTAGAAACGGTGAGTGGATTTTGCTTGATGAGGTGAATTTGGCTCCTCCAGAAACCTTGCAAAGAATAATCGGTGTTTTAGAAGGGGAAAATGGGGCATTGTGTTTAGCTGAAAGAGGGGATATTGATTATATACACCGTCATCCAAACTTTCGTATATTTGCTTGTATGAATCCTGCAACTGATGCAGGGAAACGGGATTTGCCATTTTCATTGAGGAGTAGATTTACTGAATATTTTGTTGATGATGTTCTTGATGATAATGATTTAAGTCTGTTTATTAGTCAGTTCATTAATAGTGGCCATATACAGCTGGTGAGTAAAATTGTGCGATTCTATAAAGAATCGAAAAAGGAATCTGAAGAGAGGCTGCAGGATGGTGCTAATCAGAAACCACAATACAGTTTAAGGTCCCTTTATCGTGCTCTAGAGTATACAAGTAAAGCAGAGAGAGAGTTTGGATTTCAGAAGGCTTTATATGATGGCTTTAGTCTATTTTTCCTCACATTGTTGGATGGGTCTAGTGCTGACTTAATGAGGCAAAAGATATTGTCTCTTTTATTGGGGGGGAATATGCCTTCAGATGTACCTTTTCACAGATATTTAAGTACCTTTAAATCTGATGGGTATTCTGGGAACTATGTTAAAACTAAAAGTGTCCAGGAGCATCTTGGTAATTTGGCTCGAGCTGTTCTAATAAAGAGATACCCTGTTCTCTTACAGGGACCGACGTCTAGTGGGAAAACTAGCCTTGTTCAATATCTTGCGTCTATAACTGGGCATGAGTTTGTACGGATCAATAATCACGAACACACCGATTTGCAAGAGTATCTAGGTTCTTATATAACTGATGCTAGCGGGAAGCTTGTTTTCAATGAAGGTGTTTTGGTAAAAGCTGTAAGAAATGGTTACTGGATTGTACTGGATGAGCTTAACTTGGCTCCATCTGATGTGCTGGAAGCATTGAACCGATTACTTGATGATAACAGAGAGCTTTTTGTTCCTGAACTTCAAGAAACAATTAAAGCTCATCCAAACTTCATGCTTTTTGGAACACAAAATCCACCTACACATTATGGCGGGCGAAAAATGTTGTCTCGGGCATTTCGTAACCGTTTCATAGAGATTCAAGTTGGTGAGATTCCTGACGACGAGCTGAGTAAAATATTGGGAGAGAGATGTGAAATTCCATTAAGTTATGCCTCAAAAATGGTTGAAGTAATGAAGGAGCTTCGAATGCACAGACAGAGTAGCAGAGTCTTTGCTGGGAAACATGGATTCATAACTCCTCGAGATTTGTTTCGTTGGGCTGAACGTTACAAGAAATTTGGTAAATCTCAAGAAGACTTGGCCAAAGACGGTTATTATCTTTTGGCAGAACGGCTACGGGATGAGGATGAGAAATCTGTTGTTCAAGAAGTTCTGGAAAAACATTTTCGGGTTAAACTAAACATAAAATATTTATATGGTCAGGTACGGTCATTTTTCTTACTGTATGGTTGTTACTGTTTGCGTTGAGCTGCCGCTGCTTTTCCCCACTATATTGCTTATTGATTGTTGATTTGTCAGAGTAATCAATAATTTTGGAGGAAAACAAATGGTCGCTTTGTATATGCTTTCCTTGAATTAGCTGCACTGCGAAGTGCATACTTCTTGACTAAAGTTTATCTTTGCATGCAATAGTTCAAATTGTATCAATCCAATTTGTTGTGAAATTCGTATAAAGATTTTCCATATTATTTCATTTTTCTTTCTTTTGTCATATTCACTAGTTGTTCTGTTGATATCATGTAATTTGGATTCAAATTCAGAATACCGATTTATTTTAATTATTGTGGGCCATCAATAACCCACTTAGGTTGGCCTAGTGATAGTGGTATTAGCTTGGGACCTGGGAGTGTGCTCCTCCTCAAGGTCTCAGGTTCAATTCTCTCTGGTGCCAATTTCGGTGGGTTAATTTAGCTGCTTCTTTGAAAAAAATTATTATGGGCCATCATGGTAATTTCTGTTGTTTTGGGACTGAGTTATTGGTTTTTACTTAAGAAATTATTCCCTTTTTTAAGATTTAAATCAGATTATTGCCTATATATATTAAAAGAATAAAGCTGAAATATCCTTAGCAAGCTTTTTTAACTGCATTTCAGATTTTGTCTGGAGAGAGCTCTTCATACAATTCAATTGTCGGTTTAGGAGGTCTGAAGAGTCTCGAAAGGTATTGGCTTATTGCTGCATTTTCTGTGTTGACCAAAATCCTTGGTTCACTATGTCCTACTGATGGTTTTGCATATGCAGTGTATTCATGACCAAAAGTATGAAGAAGCTATACTTCCTTGTGGAACGCTGCTTTGAATTACGTGAGCCTGTGCTACTTGTTGGGGAGACGGGTGGAGGGAAGACCACTGTTTGTCAGTTACTAAGTGCTTGTTTGCAGTTGAAGTTACATATCTTGAATTGTCATCAGTATACAGAAACATCTGATTTTATAGGGGTTGGTTCTTTCATGTTTTTTCTTCCAAATTTTCTTATAACCTATAAGGACACTTAAAAAGAGACCTGTATTTGTGTTTATTTCTACGTACTATTAGCAAAAGTATTGACTAGATGGTGTTTTGCAGGGTTTTCGTCCTATACGAGACAGATTTAGACTGATTTCCAACTATGAAGAGATCATTGAACAGTTGAAGAGACTGAAGGCTTTCAGATGCTATCCTGAAGACCATGTGAGTATAATCATATTTCACTGCATTCAGAAAGCCATTCCTTTCTATGATTGTTTTCTTCGCTTCTCTTCTTCAGTCTATTTATTCACAAAGCAAGTGCTGATTTGTCATTTTCTGCCACAGTTGATTTCTTCTGGCATAGACCAAGCTTCTTCAACTATTGATCTACTGAATAGTATGATAAGGAAATATCAAGAGGGTCGAGTTTGTAGTGCTGATGTCAGCAAAGAAGAACTTCATGCTTTTGAGCAATTAAAGTTGAACCTTGATGTCTTGCATCGAAAGTGGCAAAGCATATTTGAGTGGCAGGATGGTCCTCTTGTAAAAGCAATGAAAGATGGCGATCTCTTTCTTGTGGATGAGATATCCTTGGCAGACGATAGTGTACTTGAGAGATTGAACAGTGTGTTGGAGCCAGAAAGGACGTTAGTAAGTCAATTATATATGCGTAGACATTTTTCTTTGAACTTGCTGTTTAAGCTGGTTTTAGATTGAGCTTTATCGTTCATGGTGTGTTCAATGATGGTGTCATTACTTGTTCTATTGGGTTGGTGGTGATTTTGTATATATGTGTGTCCAGAGTATAGTTAATGCACCTAAATTTAAAAGACGAAGGAGGCTCCTTGTCCCTGCTTGCCCAAAACGGGTATCAGGACATATTTATCATGGGAAATGAGAGTTCTTTTGTGCTGGTTATAGAAGTATTATAATTTTTGTTATGATTGTTATTAAAAGCAAAATGTAGGAAATAATGTTAACAAAAGAAGAGGATGGCATGGTATCTCTCCCAACTAAACCATAATCCAGAAAGATATGGTTAGATAAGAAAGTTCTCTTTTCAGATTCCATGTCTTCTGTGGAAACAGTTAAAATATGAAATTTTGAGCACATTTTTGACATGAGTATGTACACAATATGCGTATGTAAATTTAATTTGTTTATTGCTGGTGGTAGATATAAAAATCTAATATAATTCAACTCACTCTTCAATTTCTGAGTCTTCTTTTCTTTGTTGCTGCAGTCTTTGGCTGAGAAAGGAGGGCCTGATCTTGAGAAAGTTGTGGCACATTCAAATTTCTTTGTTCTTGCAACAATGAACCCTGGTGGTGATTATGGTAAGAAAGAGCTCTCTCCAGCACTACGAAATCGATTCACAGAGATATGGGTTCCCCCCGTTATTGATTTAGACGAGCTTCAAGGAATCGCTATGGAAAGGTACATTTATTTTTAACTATTAGAGGAAATGTTTTTGGAATAATAGATATTTTATTTATGATTTATTTGATTTATATGCAGAATTCCCAAGTTTAAAGTCCCCACATATGAAGAAAAACTATTATGCATTGTTAATGCTATGATTAGTTTTTGGGAGGTATGTTATTCGTTAATTTACTATTGAAGTCATTAATCGGATGTCTTTTGCCTGTACAATGTTCACCACTTCGCTGATAGGATGGTGCCATGATTATCGTGTTTTCGCGCTAGCATTCCATGTGTTTTTCTCTTTGTTGGGCAAACTATTCTCTTTACCTGGCTATTTGGCTAGTTGAGTAGAATCTTGTCACTATCATATCGTACAAGTTTATACAGGCTAAATTGTAGTCCATTCTCACCTCTTCTTTTCCTTGCAAAATCTGTAGTTTTTCATTTTGCAGTTTCTGTTCCCCTCTATTGTTTATAAGATGTTCTTTTTTCATGTTTCTTATGAAAGGAGTTGCGTTTTGTCTTTTGTAACGGTTTTTGTGAGTTTGTTTGAGTTATCATTAGGAGGATTTTTTTTCCCTTCTATATATCTATGTATTATGATCCATGTAGCACACTCTTCCTTGTAGAAAAAGTTCTAGGGTTTTGTTATGGTTGTGTCTAACTTCTTGCTTTCAGTTTTGCAGCTTATAAGTATACATTTGTTGCTATTCTACCGTTACAATTCATTGATTTGTCATATATTACTGTTAATTTGGTTTATTATTCGTATGTTTTTCAGTGGTTCAACAAATTACATCCAGGGAGAATGCTTACTGTCAGAGATCTCATTTCGTGGGTTGCCTTTTACAATATAACGGAAGAAAGCTTAGGACCTGAACATGCACTTCTTCATGGAGTATTTCTTGTTTTGCTTGATGGGTTAAGTCTAGGTATGCTCAGTTCGTATTGATCATTCATTTCTTCAACTTCTGTTATTTCTTGTATCATTACTATATTGAATGATTGATTTTCATTACCTGATTTTTGAGATTGTAATTAAATTTACCCTAATCTATAGTGTTTTTTGGTTTCGTCATCTACTATATTTAGAAGAAATCTAAAATATTATTGTCCTCAGAGTGTCGAATTTTTAAAATTATATGAAACTAATATTTTGTTACGATTGTTGTGGTCATGGTATTGATATTGGCAATAAGATAATTTTTTAAAAGAATTGGGAGACAGTGGTGTTTAGTGGCGTGGCTGTTGTAGTTGTGATGGATATGGTTGTTGATTTGGAACTTAGGTAGCTAGATCTGTCATGTCAAATGCCTTGGGTTTTATAATTAATTCATCAACCCCAAAGCTCCTTAGGTTTAATATTTCATCAGCAACCCAATGTCCGATCAATTTCGTCCAAACAGAAGTCACCATGGTACAAAATAACGAAATATGAATAGCTGTTTCAAAGCATTTTTTATCAGAAAATACACCTCTTGGGAGAGAATGCTTCAGATGTTCAAAGTATTTCACAAGATTAAATTTCAGTGGCATCAGGGGGTTAATGTTTGTGTAATCTTGGCTATGTTTTATGGACTACTAGATATTCAAGGCAGAGACACTATCTAGCTACATAGACATTTCACAAGTTGTGTTGACTCAACATATTTTACTACACGCGTTGAAGTCCTTGAGTAATAGTTACACTTTATTTTCCTCTTTCTTTCTGGTCTATTGACACTTTCCCATTTCATCAGGTACAGGAATTTCAAAATCGGATGCTGGAGAGCTAAGGGAGAGGTGTTTATCCTTTCTTCTACAAAAGCTGAGGGTATGTTTCTCCCCTTGTTATCATCATACACTTTCTCTCTTTCACTCCCTAGTCTTCTAACGTGAAGTCATCTGATTGGGGAGAGCTACTAATAAGACCAACACTGATGTTACATTGGAGGTTATTGGGAGGTCTAATGCTCATCAATATTACTTTTGGTGTGTGACTTAGGTCAGAATGTTTTTGTTCAAATGAGTTACAGTAGATGTATAATGTCGTGCAGTAAAAAGTCATGGACTTCTTACTTCAATTGAGTGCTTTTCTGGTTAAATCTACCCTTTGTATATTGTTTCTACTATGAATGCCTCAGAGGCTAGTTGGTCGTACATCCCATGCAACCCATCTTCTGTTTGGATTTTATTCTTTTTGGAGGCAATCTTGGTCTATTTGATCTTATTGCTTCGTTTGTTGAATTCCTCGAATCTGTTTCACTAGCTTTGGCTATGATTGCCATTGTTTGGTTATCTGTATTTTTAGTGAACTTTGGCAATAATTGTTATTGTTTGGGTATCTCTATTTGTAATGAACTGAAAGCGTAATAGTTCAAGCTCCAAGGGGATCGAAAGCTTAATAGTTGAAGCTTGAAGGGTGTGTGTTAAGAGTCCCACATTGGAAGTGAGATAGCCTGAACAAGTGCTTATAAGTGGGGGATAATCCTCAACTGACAAGCCGGATTTGTGGGTTTGTGTTAGGCCCAACCACAAATTCTAAGAATATTTAACTTTGCAAATGTTCTACTCTTACACAAAATTGTTTTTTTAAATGTATTATGAGGTGAGAGTTAGTCATGTCCCATGTTTTGGTGCTGTTCTTTTGATGGTTCTGTATTCGTGGTCCCACTTGTATTTGAATTGACTGAATGCTCGTTTTCTTTGATGATAAATATTCATACTGAGCTCATGTGTGACAAAGCCATTTTTATTGTTTCTAATTCATGTTCTTCACATTATTTATATAAATTGGTTGTAAATGGCAACTATTGCTACAGGTTGATGAAAGTAATTTACTATATTCAAATCTTTCAAGAATGGGAAACTATGGATGGGGTGAATATGGCACAAACGTGGATGTGTCACACAGTGATGATAAGCAACATGATGATTTATTTGGCATCGATCCGTTCTATATCAAGAAAGGTAATACATGTATATATTGTTACTTGATTTAGTTTTGTTTGCTTAGTGCTTTGATGTCACATTAAGCGTAATGTGGTCCAAGTAGTGTAGATATATTGGAGATACAATCATTTTTATGAGGATTGATTTTCCTCCTGCATTGTAGCTTTTTTTCCTCTGAAAAACAACCATATAATGCCACATGTGCTTTATTCTTTGACTTTTGGTCTGCTTATATAGGTTTCAGCAGCTGTGAGGACGGTGGGTTTGAATTTAAAGCGCCAACCACCCGCAGAAATGCCTCGAGAGTTTTGCGGGCTATGCAGCTTCCAAAGCCTGGTATGCTTCTTTATTTACTTCTGGTTAGCCTTATATTTGGTTATCTATTGCTCATGTTATCGTGGTATCAGTCTCTTGCAAATGCAAAGTAAGACTGTCCACATCAGATCAAAATCCATATTGTGTCCGACCCTTCTCTCTGAACTCCACCATGAATTTTTATGGCATAGGGTTACTCTATTTTCTATATATTTCTCATCCAATTCCATCATCAATTTTTCATTGAAGTTATGTTTATGTGTTTAATTGGATGCTGGTTTCCAGTTTTACTTGAAGGTAGTCCAGGTGTTGGGAAAACAAGTTTAATCACTGCCTTGGGAAAATATTCTGGGCATAAAGTTGTACGGATAAACTTATCCGAGCAGGTCAGTCCATCTCTTTTTCTGTTAGGATATAAAATAGGGTGGGGGAGTGTTAGGATTTGAGCTGAAGAGTTAGCTTGGGTAGTTAGGATTATCGTGTATAAATAGGAAGCTTATGAAGTTAGATAGGATATTATTGACTATTGGAAACATTTAGACTCTAATGTAGAATGGGAAACCCATGGTGGAGAGGTCTCTCTCCTATTCTTTTCTATTTTCTTATTAAAAGTGTTCTTACTTTTCAATACAAATTTTCAGTTCCTAACATTTTATATCTTTGCAAAGTCCTTTGTGGGTTTTTATTTTTGTATGTATTTTTTGTGCAGACTGATATGATGGATCTGTTGGGGTCTGATTTACCTGTGGAAAGTGATGAAGGAATGAAGTTTTCTTGGTCTGATGGGATACTATTGCAGGTTGAAATGTCTTACAATGAAAGCTATCATATTCTTCTCTGCTCTTGATATGTAGTTAACTTCAAACTATCATGTCTGTGCAGGCCTTGCAGGAAGGCTGTTGGGTTTTGCTGGATGAGCTTAACCTTGCCCCACAATCTGTTTTAGAGGTAAATTCTTGATAAATCTTAATCTCTATTTGTTCCCCTTTGTTTCATCAACTCTTTATGAGCACTATTACATTCTTTCTACTTTAATTATTGCTTATCTGATGCCTCTTCTTAAAATTATGTGTTGGGGAAGGGTAAAGGTTTTACCAGTATACAGTATGAGTTGTAACACAGTTCTTCAACACAGGGTTTGAACGCTATTCTGGACCATCGAGCTGAGGTTTTTATACCGGAGCTGGGTAATACTTATAAGTGTCCTCCATCATTTAGAGTTTTTGCGTGTCAGAATCCATCACATCAAGGTGGTGGCCGGAAAGGCCTTCCTAGATCCTTCCTAAATCGATTTACCAAGGTATGCTAGTCGTATATTTTGTATTTAAATGTGAGCCTCAAGAAGTTGGAAGGAGGACAGCTAACTAGAAAAATTCCGGAGTCCAAACTCCAAATTTATCTGGCTGTATTACTGAAGTTATTTAAAAATCTTGTAAAACAATAAATCAATCTTATTACTTTCTTCTTTCCAAGAAAAATATGACTGTAGAAATGAAACTTCTGTCTTTTGATGTGTTTTTTTTTCTTAGTAATATGTTTTTTGTGTGCTCAACATGCAAGATTTATTAACTGTTCTTTGGTCGTTGACGATAGGTATATGTGGATGAGCTAGTCGAGGACGATTATCTGTCTATTTGCAAATCGAAATTTCCAACTATCCCGGAGCCTTTACTTTCAATGTTAATCTTATTTAATAAAAGGATGCATGAAGAAACCATGCTGAATCAAAATTTTGCAAAGGATGGCTTCCCATGGGAATTTAATCTTCGCGATGTGTTTCGATCTTGTGAGATAATTGAAGGTCTGTTATTTTTATTCCTTATACTTATAATTCTGATTTGACATGTATGTTTCTCCAGGTTCTATCTTTTATTACCAATATCCCTTGGAGAGTTGTTTTCTTTTATCTTGATATTTCATTGTATTCGATTTAGGTGAACCGAAGCCTTTGGAAGTACATTCCTTCTTGAACATTGTCTACATTCAAAGAATGCGTACCGCTGCTGATCGCAAAGAAGTCTTACAGGTTTTCAAGGATGTATTTAAGACCACACCATCAGTAAATCCGTACCCCCGTGTTCAGCTCAATTCAGATAATTTAATTGTGGGGAATGTTTCTATTAAGAGGAATGTCACCCAATTTTATACTGCCTCAAGCAGTCAGCTTCTGATACAACCTAAAATTTGTCAAAGTTTGGAAGCTGCAGCTCTTTGTGTAAAGCGTCAATGGTTATGTATCTTGGTTGGCCCATCATGCTCAGGAAAAACTAAATTGTTACGATTACTTGCGGACCTAACAGGCAATGTACTGAATGAAGTAAATCTTTCATCCGCCACTGATATTTCTGAATTGCTGGGATCTTTTGAACAATATGATGCCTTGCGTAACCTTCGCACAGTTGTTGCTCAAGTTGAGGGCTATGTTAATGAATACTGTAGTTTGCAACTGAAGGGTTTGAGTGGAGCAACATTTAAGGAAACAAATTTATATAGAAGATGGTTTGATTTTTCGTCTAGATTTGACACCTTAGCTTCTGCTTCAAATTATCTTGAAAACTGGAGGAATATAATCGGTTCTCTTAGTTTGTTAGACGAGATCATTGAAAAACTGAAGTTGTATATAGATAAGAATTCTCTTCTCTTCTCTTATTCAATACGGGATCTTGATTTGGTCAAGCATACAATTTTAAAACTCAAAGCAGATGATCAGAAAAGGTTGGTTTCCACAAAATTTGAATGGGTTACAGGATTACTGATCAAGGCTATAGAGCGAGGGGAATGGATTGTACTGGAGAATGCAAATCTATGTAATCCCACGGTATGTGATACATATAATGTTTATACTTTGCCTTTATTTGGCTGTGAAATTGGGCTTATCACCATATTTTTATGCCAAATTTTTGGCTTGCTACCATTATCCACTATTTGCCATTGATAACATTGGATAAAATTATTTGTCATAAGTTATTGTGCATAGCAGTGTCGATCTGTATCTTTTAATTTTTTTTACTTGTTTTTGTTTCTAGGTTCTTGATAGGATTAACTCTTTGGTTGAACCAAGTGGATCAATCACGGTCAATGAGCGTGGAATTGTTGACGGAAACCCTCTGGTTATCCACCCACACCAAAATTTCCGCATGTTTCTCACTGTTAATCCCTGCTACGGTGAGGTTTCTCGAGCTATGCGTAACAGAGGAGTTGAAATATTTATGATGGAGCCTTACCGGGCTTTGGATGATGTAAGTGTAAGCTCTGAGATTATTGAACTCAAAGATGTGAAGAGATTTCTCACTTTAGCAGGTATCCCATTTGCTCAATTGATTGATTCAATGGCCAGAGCCCACATATATGCTAAAAGTGAAGGTTCAAAGCTTAATGTTCACGTTACGTATCTTGAACTTTCACATTGGGTCCATCTTTTTCGGCAGCTTCTCATGAATGGCTGTCGTCCCATCTGGAGTCTACAATTGAGTTGGGAACATACATACCTTTCATCATTCTATGTCGATGGGGAACAAATTATCAATTTTGCAAAGACCAAATATTTATCCGTTACTGGTTTGTCTAGATATGATCCTTTGACAGAATGTCCATTGGGCTTGCCAGGAGGATGGCCTGCAACATTGGGGTTAAGGGATTATATATATTACTCAAAAGAAGCTTCAATCAAACAGAATTGCATGTATCTGGAGTTCCTGGGAAATCAATTTGCATCACATCAATATCAAATTGCTCAGAGAAGGTACTCAAGAGATAGTTTGCAAACTACTGCTGATCATGTGAGGCCATATTTGATGGATATGAGGATGTTACATGATATTATGTTTCCTAAGACTTCAGTTGGGATAATGCCACAATGTGAAAGTGAATTTGAATTCGACTCAGAATTGGCAAACAAAATGCTCTTATTTGCAGCCAATTGGACAATTGAGCAAGCGACGGAAAGTGATTTTAAATTGTATCTTCTCAGGTTTGATTGGTTTAGTTCTCAGCTGCAGCCTTTCTGCCAGTTCTTTGATAACTTCCACAAACTGATAGGGCAGATGATCCAACATCCTATTTGGGAATATATTTCATGCCGAAGCAAATTAGATGTTGATATGCAGTTGATGCCATTGTTATCACTTGATTTAGTTGATTTGGCAGCTTCAGACAGTGAAATTAAATATCTCTGTAATGCCATTCATTGCTTTGATCCGCTAAGGTTAACTTACCAGCAATGGATTACTGAGACGCAGTATAGTTTTACAGATGCAGTGGGTTGCTTTCTTCCAGTTTTGAAGTCTCTTCATGCGTTGGAAGACGAATTCCTGAAGAAACTCGTAGCTTCAACTCCTAAGCTAATTGAAGATAAATCTTTTGATAATATAATACAGTTATACTCTGACCTTATTGAGGATCATGTATTATTCTGGCGTTACTTCAGCTCTTCAATGTTTGACCAGATGATAATTTCTTGGCATTCTTTGCTGAAAGTTGCTGCGAAGTTTATGACTATCTGTCCTGAAGCTGTAAATCATTTTTTGGTAAGCTAAGCATAATGTTTATTTTTTCTATTATTTTTAAAAAGTAATTAACTTTTATTTCCTTAAATAGATGGAGAGCAAAAATTTGGAAAGGTTTTCATCTTCAGAAAAATCCTTGCTGTGGATTCATGGCGGTCACCCATTTTTGCCCACCTCGTCTGATTTACATGATAAAAATCAGCAGCTTCTAAAATTGACTGAACCGCTTTGGCCAAGGAAGAGAGAAAACAGTAGTAGTCATGGTTTTGTTATGCATTCCTTTCTGTTGTTTTTTTATGGGAAAGTTTTGCATGGATATTGAGCATCCATTAATTTCTCTGTTGGATAATGCAGGAATATTGAACAGCGATCAAGTCAACGTTGTAGCATTTGATCATGATCTTCGCTTCCTTGTAATGCAAGGTATGTTAACATTATATTTTCCCACTCCCACATTGATATTTCAAATATTAACCCATGATAATATCCTTAAGGCAAATACTTTGTAGTTCTAATGGTTTTCTGAAGGTGCGGGAGTTGTCCTTTTTATTATTCATTTTGATTGGGATGATTAAATATTTATTCCGCAGATGTGGTCACGTCTGATAGTTTTCATCAAACTTACATTTAGAACAGGACTTAGTCTCAATCAGACAAACTAATTGTGTTTTTTGGCATACAATATGATTTCTATGTCAATATGTTGTCCGAAGCATGATAGTTCTCTTGAGAAGTCTTAGCCCAGTTGATTATTAATTTATACCCATTTATGATGATTATTAATTTTAATCATTTCTGTGTATATATGGTTGGCAATAAAAATCCACGGAAGATGTGATAGCCTCTTAAAACATGTAGCCTGAATGTTTCTGGTTTATCACTGATTGACTGTGCACATATGCCAATTTTATTTTCCTTTGAATATTTCTCATCTGTTTATTTGGGAATGCATCTTTTTCATTGTTTATTATGTAACAATGTAGATATTTCGTACTCCTCGTTTATGATAGCGAAACGGAGTCATGAAGATGATGGTGCTCATATTATTGAGAAGTTAGGCGAGGCATATCAGGTTCGTGCCTTTTATGTTGTCATTGAACACTATAAATGCATGTGCTTCTCTTTGATTTGTTACTGAACTTGATTTACAGGTGCTGTCAGGAAGGTTACAACATGAACATAACAAGTTGCAAATGAATACTGGATCCAAAGATCTTTCTGCTTATGCCGAAAATCTAGCTTCTTGTTGTTTGTCTACACCTGAGTTGTTATGCCAAAAGTCTGTTTTTGAGGGTGTGCAGGATACGTTTCCTCCAGCTGATGCTACCAGTCTATTCTGGGACATGGAGTTACTAAATGAGCTCACATCTGTGCCTTTGGACGAACTCGAAGGGTTACACCAAGTAATATTGAGAATAATTTTCTATTTATGCGTTTATTGGTAGATTTCTGTTTAGCAGCATAATCAATTAAGTATGCATGTCTAATTACGTACTTAATTAAGTCAAGCTTGGTTCTCATGAATTTTTTAAGTTTTAATAGAATTTCCTTCTTTTCGGGTAGTTACTATAGCTGAGAGAACCTACAATTTGATTTTAAATGAAGATTTGATTTATTAGATCACTTTCTTTCTGTTATACTACAAGTAGTTTGTATGTATAATGGATTATTTTAAACATAATTTTCTCTGCTTATCTGGTTGTAGGTTGTTGGACGTCTTTCCTACCTTTTGGACTCTGCTTTAAAATTTTCTTTGAGTTTCTCATCAAGACCCCCACAAATGTTTTCACCACATCAAAAGATTTTATGGACCCTGAATGCTTGGACTTCAATGGATGCAGGTTGGTGCACGAATTCAGATGTGTCATATTAACCTTTTTCTCTATGAATTGGCTCAGACAAGGTTTTTTAATTTATTTTTTCTTTGGGATTTTTTTCCTGGGCCGGCCGGGGTTGTAGTGAATATGAAAATTGCAAGCTTTGTTCTTGAGATGTGGTTTAACTGGCATGAATCTTTGTGGGCATGCTTTCCTGAATTTGTTAAGGTATGTGTGTGTGCAATTTC
>Ga0315915_1002286_pt1 | contig 24090 bp, 17 predicted proteins | sample MpolbnodulesMG_FD_207738 | JGI IMG/M metagenome (GOLD analysis project Ga0315915, IMG submission 207738) | Medicago polymorpha root nodule microbial communities from Los Angeles, California, United States - branched nodules | ecosystem: Host-associated > Plants > Roots > Nodule | place: USA...
TAACCTTTTACTTTTTGGTTTACATAGCATCCCAAAACAGAAAAGAGAATGATGCTTTATAAGTTTTAGCCTTCAAAAAATAAAATGTGAACCAAAAGAGAATACAGTAATGACATTATTCATATATATGAATGAAACAATCAATCCTTGTTCTTCCCTGTTTTGACTCTCTCCAATTCTTCTTCTGCCTCTTTTAACCGGTATTGCAGCGCCGATACTCTATTCTCTAACCGCTCTACTTGATCTCTACTGCATATGGATTCATACGGTTTCGTAAAATGTTTTGAAAATGATCTCAGAGCTTCAACACCAGTAACCTGTAAATTTGCACTACCATCAAAGTCTGATTGATACAGACATAATATACTCATATAATATACTATAGAGCTATAGCGCTACTATGGCCTCTATTAGACAAAACTTTGTATATCACGGAACAATAACAATTTGTTCAAATTCTGCTACGCTATATCGCAGCTACTTGAGGGCCAACTCTGAAATCAAGAACAAAACAACTTACCTCTTGTGGAAGCAGTGGCAGCTTAGTAATGTTAAAGTCATCATACAACATGTAAAACTGGTCCAAATACTTCTGCTGCATTTTCATTCTTGCTTTAAGTAACTTGGATTCGACATCTGCAGGAAAAAAAAAAAAAACAGATTAGCTGACAAAATCTATATAAGGAAATGCAAATATATATGCCACAGATATAACAAACAGACTACCTTCATCGTCGAAGATAACTTGATTAATGATGATATTGTGTGTGTCGATCTCAAACTTTGTGAGTTCTTGAACCAATCTTTCTGTTTCATAAAGCGAGAGGAATTCGGGAATGCAAACACAGACAAAGGTTGTCATGTCCTGTGAATAGAGAAAAATACAAACAATTATAAGGTCATTTTGTTTTATGAATATACAAATCTAAGGTTTGAGTATATGAAGGAAAAAAAAACTAAAGTTTATTGATTGGCGATAATATACGGCACAATTCAGCGAAAGAATAAACAACGTAAATATACTTTCCAAGACAATACAAAACAGAAATTAGATGAAATTCTTACTGGATCTTTGAATTGCATATTAACTTGTTCAATTACATCCTTCATTCCTTCTAGCTTCCCAAGGATTGCATCTTCACCAAAATCATCACCCATGCCAAACATGCGAGTCATCTGTGATGATGAAAGTTCAGAAAAGTTGCCAATTACAAAATAAAAAATGAACCAAACGTATGCAAATATTGTCCAAAATCAGAAGAACCAAAACATTTGATTATTCATAGAGTCAATCACAGAAAATAGTGTTGTTCAAATTCAGATATACTACAATGCACAAAACTTGATACTAAATATGGAGTGCGGAACAAAAGCAATTTGTTCAAATTCCCCTACGCCATAGCGCTGCAATACCACTATTAGACAACACTGGTAAAAAATAACAGTTTATATACTGAAACAAAACCTAGTCAACTTCACACAGTTATAGAAAATATCATGTGATGCAAGAAGTCTAAGCCTTAAATGCATACCTGACTAAACAAACCCCCAAATTTATTCTTCAAAGACATCACCTTTGCAAGACCCTTCTCTAAAACTGACGGGAATTGCAACAGTCTAAGGGTATGGCCAGTGGGAGCAGTATCAAATACAATAACAGAATAATCCATTGTTTGCACCAATCTGAAAGAAAAAAAATAATTAATATTATAGATCAAAAACCGTTTGTTGTTAATCTTAGATAGTGACGCGGAGTGCCAGGCCCCAAAACTGTTATAACGGTATAGCAGATAGTAGGATAGCTGCTATTGTGAAGACTAAAAATTAGTATACCAACTAAACACAAATCCCAACAAGATACATAAATACTCAAAAATAGCAAAATAAACCAAATTAAACGGATAATCAAACTTAATAATTATAATTAAGTCACCAACACTAATAACAACAAACCCTTCGGTCAAAGAAAACAAATCAAAACCCGATATAACTTGACTACTAATTGAGTCAAAAAATATCAGAGGGCAACACATGGTATTGCCAACTGTTTCAAAAAAAGAAAAACAGGGCATTGCGATCCGCTTATGAAACCATATAAAAAAGCAAAAAGAAAAATAATTTAAGATGTGTTATGCGGCTGTGAAACGCCTTCTCTGCCGCAATTAGCGGCCACTTTTGTTGCTACTGGTAGCATTGAAATTGCATCGCAGCAGAGCCCTAAACTGCTCTGCCAAACCGCTATAGCATGTGATCACAGGGCTGTTGACAGCGTAGTAAAAAATATGATGAACAATATAAAAGTTGAGTTGAAAAGCAACATTTCAATATCCCTTTGGCCCTATGGGAGCAGCACACACTTGGTTAACAGGTTTCTAGACGAATCAATCATAGAAAATCAATAAATGCTTGAATGCTGACAAAGCAATTTTTACTTATGCAATAAGGTTAGCTAACCCTTTACTACAGAATTTTTCAAGGATTTCTCAGAGACTTATGAATTATGATAGGAATTTTTTAGTGTATCCTATTATTTTGTGTGTGAAATAATTTACGATTCCCATGTCCTAACTTCCCAAGAGAAATCAATTTTCTATGACATGTGAGAAACTGTTTGCTATCCCACCACCAGATACCAATGTGATAACTCACTACGATGATTTGGTGTGGAGATATGATATTGATACTCATCAAAGGCTATTGTTTTCCCATAAATAATCACAAGCAAAACCTCGAGATTAATCTAAATTCTCCAGATAACAAGCAACAAATAAGGACTAATAGATATCTTTTTGCTCCTTGAAAACCTATCTTCACAAGTTTACGTTGGGACATTGTCGTAAGTTAAAATAATTTGTTTTGCTTGCCTGCCTAGGGTAAAGTTAAGATAAAGAAGAAGCAGTTAAAGCACTACAACGACAGAGGCACCAATCAGAGGCCCAGGAGAGAACAGGACAGCAGGTATCATATTCATAAGCATAGTAGGATTCATGCAAAAAGGAATTGTGTATCTTACACGAAAAAATTGACTAACGAAAGATATGATAAAAAACATATCAACCTCGGTATCTATTTTCAGGATACAACAACAAAGTTCTAACATGGATCAAATCAAGCCTTATCCCACTAAGTGGGATCGGCTACATGGATCAAATCAAACGAAAACGACGCCATAAAGGTCTAACATATATCATATTTCTATCCAACTCATTTATCTCTAGATCTTTCTTAATAGTTTCTCTTGTGGTTTTTCTAGTATCTAGTCTACTCTCTTCACTATATAATCCACAGGTCTTCTCTCTACATACCCAAACCACCTAAGCCTAGTTTCCACCATCTTTTCTACTATAGGTGCAATGCCAGCTCTCTCTCTTTCTCTCTAGTGTTGTTTCGACATACGTTTTTTCAAAAGTTCCGATAAGGGTGATAACAAACACTTTCTGAAACTATTACATACAATTATCATCAACCTATCTTTCACTCAAATCACTGAAATGTCCCAAAAGATTCACCCTAAATCAGTCTATTCTATGGTAAACATCAAACATTCACATACCTCAAAAACTAATTCAAAAATCAGAAGGAAAAAAATAAAAACATGTTCAATAAGATTATAGCTTATAAGTCAAAGTATCCTTACTTCAACATCTCAGCAAAGCTCATAGCTTCATCAATTCCAGGAATTGCACCAGCTAGCTCATTGAACAAATTATCCATCCCATCAGAACTACTCATATCTTCATGCTCAACTGTAGGATCCACCTCCTACGAAACAGATCATCACAACACAACAAATTACACAAACCAATCCCAAATAAAGGGGTTCAATTATTCACCACAATTAACAAAATTTAACAGTTTTCGATGACAAAAATTGAAAATTGACATAAGGGGCATGCTCAGATTCATAAAAAATAAGAGGGGTTCCATAATTCACCACAAGAAACAAAATTTAACAGTTTTATAAGCCAAAAATTGAAAATTAACAAAAGGGTAATGTTGAGATTCATAGAGAAAAAAAATTGTTAGGAGTTCAATTATTCACCACAAGAAGCAAAATTCAACACTTTTGCATTAAAAAAATAAAAAATTGACAAAAGGGGCATGCTCAGATTCATAAAAATAAAATAAAAGGGGTTCAATTCTTCATCACAGGAACCAAAATTTATCACTTTTGGATTCATAAAATTGAAAATTGACAAAAGGGCCATACTCAGATTCATAAACAAATAAAAGGGGTTCAATTATTCTTAACAATTAACAAAATTCAACAGTTTTGGATGACAAAAATTGAAAATTGACAAAAGGGGTTCAATTATTCACCACAAGAAGCAAAATTCAACACTACCGGAATCAAAAAATTGAAAATTTCAAAAAGGGTAAGAGTGAGAGAGTGAAGAAACAAACCATAGCATAGAGATTGGAGAAACCATTAACCAAAGTAGGGGTTTTTGTGAATCGTTGTTGAAAAGCATCGCTAAGATTATGAGCAGGATCGGTTGATATGATGAGAACAGAAGAACGTACAGAAGCGAGAAGAATAGAGAGAATTGAACTGCATGTTGTTTTTCCAACACCACCTTTGCCACCAACGAAAACCCACTTTAAGGTTTCTTGTTCTAGGATGTTTTGTAATGTTCCTTCTGGTAATGGTTGATCTTCCATAGTTGCTTCTCTGATTCTCTTTGTTGTTTTTGATGAATAAGAGAATGATGTTTTTGTTTTGTTTTATTTGTTTAGGTCTGAGGTTTGAATTTGGATTTTCAATATAATTAAAAGTGGTAATATAATGTGTTTTCAGATTTTGGAGAGACTGAATCTAAATCCAAATCTTATATTAAATCCATTCATTTTTCTGTTTTATTTTATAAAAGATAGGGGAATTTTTTTTTTTTTTTTTTGGGAAAGATAGGGGAAATTTTGTTTTTTATTTTTGTTACAAAAGGGAAAAAAAAAACAAGAAAAAGATAAAGAAAATACTCAATTTGTTTATCTTTAAGGTCGGATAACTTTAGCGTTTAGTCATAGTTATGAAATTCGGATACTCTAAATATAGAGATCTATATGTATTTGATACGTACGTATCGAACATCGATACTTTTTGATATTCACATATACATATCCATATTGTATTGGAGTTAATTTTTAAAATTTTAAAAAAATCTTTTATGGAATGTTTATAAGACAATTCACAAATACTTAGAAGATACTTCACATTATCCTAGAAAAGATGACTTATAAAAAAATTGAGACAATGTGATGATATTTCAATAAAGATGTGTATAGTTCAATTTAATATGTGAATAAGTAGTATTGTCTTTTGATAAACCAAACCTAGAAGTTATGTCTATTGTGGGCGAAGGTAATGACATATAGGAGAATCTATGAGTGAGCGTTTAATAAAATTTATTTTGAGTTATTTTAATGATGATTTTGTTGATACCCTTACAAAGCACTACATATCCAGACTTCATAACTTAGGATTGAAAGTAAACCTCAAAAAATAATTATTTTTGCTTTTGTAGGTGTCGCTAATGCAAAAAAGAATAAGAATGATAGTATCTCCAATATCATATCAACCTCTAACTTTGGAGAATACCTCGTTTTCAGACTATTTCAAGGGAGCATTACCTCGACAAGACTTTGTGGATATGGTTGATTGTGTGGAGTCCAATCTAGCTTCTTGAAAAGGGATGCTCCTCAATGCTCCTGGTAGTTTGGTTCTTGTTATTGTTGTTATTAACCTTATACCTTCTTATGGGATGCAAATCCAGCATGTGCTTAATCTATTTGTGATTATCTTGACAAAGTTGCATCTAGATTTGTGTGGAAGGGGTCAAAAGACAAGGAGATTTATTTGGTTAGTTGTGATAAAATGGCTCAACACAATAGATTGCATGGCCTTGGTATTCATATTGATATATTCCAAAATTTGCATCTCTTTAACAAATTAGAACGAGTTTATTATAGTTTCTTTTAAGAATATTGTATTAGTTTGTTACAGCTTTTTAAAAAAATCTTAATCTAAGAAATATCTAAAACAACTTTAAATGAGAACTTGTTAAGAGTAGATTTTCAAAAAATAGATTTTTTTTAGAGGAGAGAGAAAATAAGGGTCAAAAGATTCAACTAATCTAATACCAAAAAAATCTCTTTTATATAGTTGTATCTAAACAAACTAAATTATTTTAAAAAAAGGTGATTTTATCACGGTAAACAAACGCAAAATAGATTCTGATTTTTCCTAAAATCTCTAAATTATTTTATGTCAAAATCATTTTTATTTTAATCCATAACAAATGGACCCATAGTGTGGGATACTTTTAACCTTAAAGATAAATTATGGGTCAAAATGTTTAAAGATGTTCACTTGGAGGAAAATTTAGTCTTAAATGCTACTACTTGAAAGAGATTTCCTACTTGAAACTCAACAAACTATATCAAACTTCATATGGACGGGTTTCAATTCAAAGTGGGGGGGTGGTAACTCCGGTTTTTGGAATAGCCCTTGACTAGATAAGGAACCTCCTTGTACTTATGTTTCTTACTTTCACTACTAAGATATAAACCGGAGTATCAAGGATCTTGTTGATGGGAATGATCGACAACATTCTCGCCTATATTCTATGCTTCCCACTAATATTATTAATACTATTAGATATTGGCTTTAAGCAGGTATTGTGTCTCTCTAATTCAACTATTGTTGTTGACTTCATCCAAAAGGGTTTGAATGTGCATCACAAGTATAAAAATTTGATCATGGCTATTAAACATGTTCTTCGAAGAGATTTGGTGGTTAGTTTAAGACATATTTTGCATGAGGATACATTGCAGCTGATTTCCTGGTTAAAAAAGGGTGTTTTAAATTTTAGTAGTCTTGTTATTTTGGATGAATCCTCCTCCTAATATGACCTATGTTCTCTTATTGGATGTCATCGGCCTTGAGTTTGTTCGAAAATTTATTTGTTTTAATTTTATAATATCTATATTGTATAGGGGAAGTTTGTTTCAAAATTCTTGTTAGTTTTTTTTAGATCTTTAAATTATTTATCCATGTAATCTCAAAAAGATGTCCTCAAATTATCTATTTTGTAGATATATTTCATGCATCACTATAAACTTATTTTATTTAAAACCAATCATAAATCTAGATTTGGATTTCGAATTTATATCTGGTGGTATCTGCAGCAAAAAATTCCAACTATCAGTTAATTAATAGATATGGACGCAAGTTTAATGGTGTTTGTGCCGGCGGTTATCAATACTAGTTAATTAATTAATAAAATTATTTTAAGACCCCTTACTAAATATAGAGAGGTTGTATTTTGAACTATTATTATGTGGTAAATGGTGGAAGAAAACAAATGTGACATATTTTGGTCTAGTAAGATTTTTTTTTTTTTTAGAGATGTATGAATATTTTTGTGTTAATATTTTTTATGTCTTTAAAAGAGAATGAAGAAACTCAATATAATTATTTGTAAAGAAATCTATTTAAGAAAAACGTTATCCATGGATATATGCAAGTATTCGCATATACATTAAAATCCGCAAATTACTCATAAAGTAGATATATGTGTGGATATGAGATGGACACGAATATCATATTGATCCAACGAGGGGGCACGAGTATCATAATAGTAGTCATTGTTATCTCTAAAGACGAGAATAATCTTCGTTTCCTCATATATAAAAAAACTACACAAATAATATTTTTGTGCTTATTTATTTTTTTAAGTCAAGTAGTCTAGTGGTTAGAGCTCACACATTTTAAATGTGGAGAAGTTGGGTGTTCGGAGTTCGAACTCCAACCCTTGCATATAATATGCGATATCCCTACAAACTGAACTAAACTCAGCTCATGTAGATTGCTTATTCATTATTTAATTGTTTTAATTTTATGAAAAATATTATTATATTAAAGTATCAATTAATAATCATTGTTTGAGTCACTATCGGATTTGTCATGTATAACATAACTAAATTAAATTAAATCATTTCAAAATCTTGTCTAGAAATCCAAACTCAACTAGCAAATGCCGAAATTGCAAGGCCGGACGTCGTGATCCGAGTTCGAACCTGTGACCTCACAGTTGCGTGAGAGTTTAATTTTAGTGGATTACCACTTCATTCAAGACAAAAAAAAAAAGAAAAGAATTATTTCAATTTATTTATATTTTTCGAATTTATCTATGTAATTAATAAACATTGTTCAAGTCACCGACAAGTCATCCTATGTTTAGCACCGGTCACTACACTAATATATTCTAAAACCTAATTGTGTTTCTTTTATGGGTGTTTTTTTCTTCCCCAAAAGGAGAAAGGAAAGAATATATATTGAAACAAACAATCAAAGTACAAGAAATAGTATGATCTAAAAGTTACATAGTTAAAAAAAACAAAATATGCACTAATACGACACCACCAAACCAAAAAGTAAAAAAAAAAAATAGACAATCCAACAATTAGACTAAACATCTAAGAGGGTCGGTGCTCAATTTTTAAAAATCATAAGAAAATTGTATACCTTTGGACTTAATCGTAGACTGCACTAAAAGTTTAACAATGTCCATAGTTGTACTTGTTGAACGATCATGTTGATCAAACACAATAATATTACGTTGCTTTGAAATTGACCAAATACATGTCATTGAAATCACATGTTACAAAAAATTCTTTTGAAATTGGGGGTTGAGTAACTTAACTGATTTTACTTATCGGATAAAAAGTTGATTTTCTTGAGTTCAAACCCAAAGAAAATGGAAGAAACTAATATAAAAATAATAACTAACATTTTCCATTAATATTACTTTCAACGTATTTACTTACTATTATATCATTCATTGTAAGAAAATAGTTATTGTCACTTGTCGGTGTTAAGGTATTATTTCAATGTTAGATTTTTTTTTTTTTTTTAGGGGAAATGTTAGATTCTATTTAGACTAACAAATTGCACAATTAAAAAATTATTGTAGCCGACTAAAATAACACTATTTGTGAAATAAATAAAAAAAAATCCGTAAAACGACATCGTTTTCTTTGATGCTTTTCAAAGAAATCTGAACGCACATTGAAGGCTTGCACATTGCGAAGTATTCCCCTTTCATCTCTCACCGTTCGAGTTTAACTCTCTCTCATCATTCGATCCTCTCTCTCTCTCTCTCTCTCTCTCTCTCTAGGGTTTTGGGGTTTCGCAGTAAACAGTATCATTCAACATGCAGCTTACACTTGAATTTGGGTAAGTTTATCTTTTTTCACTTATTATAATTCTCTGCTTGTAACTTGTTAATTCAAAAAACTACAGTAAATAATTTAGGAATTAAATTAATAAATTGGTTGTTTTTCACCATTGTTTGGGGACTAATTTGATGTATTTTTCATAGTTTAGGAACCTTGATTTTAATAGCTTAGGGACTAATTTGATGAGAGAGTGATAGTTCAGCGAGCCAAATTGAGTAACTTAAGTTCATTGTTATAATTGGTTTGACATGATATTTGAACTAATTACTAGTTGGGTCACCGGTTCATTTGGTCAACATGGACACGCACATCGGACATGACATTGACACTCCTAATAATTTGAAAAATTCATATAATTCAGTGTAATTATATGTGTCAGTGTCGGACACGTGCCTAATCCGAGGAATGTCCATGCTTCATAGGGTCAAACTATTCAGTCTTGTTCTCTGAAGCACAAACACTCCTCGGATTAGGTGTATATCGGTGTCCGACACCACACGACACAGACACCTATGATTACACATAGTTATGTCTTTTTTCTTAAATTATTATCTGTTTCAGCGTGTTGGTGTATCTGTGTCCGTGCTTCATAGGTCTTGTTTGAGTTTAGTTATGATTTTCACTGTGTCCAGCTTATGTGTTGTGGTATAATCAGAAGAGTAATTCAAACCTAAACTAAGTTCTATTGCTATAGGCATGCTGATATCTTAATCCAATACTGTTGGAATTACTATTGTGCTTAAATTATACAGTTATTTTAATTTTGGATTTTTCCACTTTATCTTATTCGTTTGTTTAGGTCCGTGAACACTAAATTGAAGTTCATTCAGTGTCTTTGTACTGATGTCTGATTAATGTCCATTTGGTTTTGATGTAGTTATCTATATCTGAGATTAGAAATTTAATTTTTGTCTGGTTGGTTAAAATGGTTGAAACATGCAGAGGGGGTTTGGAGCTTCTTTGTGACTCCAAGAAGATTCACAATGTCAATGTTGAATTTGAGCAACAAAATGGAGAAGACAAGGTAGTATATGGCTTCAAAATGATTGGTCTATGGTTTTTTTGAAAGCACTTCTATGATTTGCATTCTTATAAGATTCTCTTCATGCTTTTCAGTTAACCATGAAAGGATTGCTTTCTTGGGTGCGAACCAACTTGATTAAGGAGAGGCCTGAAATGTTTATGAAAGGAGATACTGTGTAAGCTTGATGATATAAATACACCTGAATCATGCGTCATTAGTTAAAAGTTGTTTCCCTAAATGAGCTTATTTTTATGCAAGTAATCAATAGTCTAGCTACGATCAATTTTATCTTAAGGGAGTGCACCATTATCTGAACCTAAATGACTGAATGAACACTTTGTCCCTTGGGTTTTTCCTATCTTTTCTATGCGGGACTTGGGTTTTTCCCAATACACCCCTCACACCCAACACTATTGGGCTTGGTGCGTGCATATAAATGGTGGGTGGCCCGAAACGTTAGGCTCTGATACCATAATAGAGTTCGTCCTTTGATGAATCTTGAGAGCTTTTGCTTTTCTACCGTAACTAAATTCTCGATCTCTTTCATATAATGAATTCAATGAGATTAAATGAAGTTGGTGAGTCTGTTTATAGACTTCTCCTAACTACCTCTAGTTAACTGACACATGTCAGTTAACACACCTTTGATGACTGGCAGTTTCCAGTTGAGACAGTTAGAGTGGTTACAGTCTGTTAGAGACTGTTAAGGCAGTTACAGGGGATATGTTCTGGCGTGATACACCTTATGGTCATCATTCTGATCACTTGCTATCTATTCTAGAGTCTATCCTTTGATAAGTTGATATAAGATTACTTATAACTAAAGTTCCAGATGCATAAAATGTGTAATATTATCATTACATGGTTGCTGAACTATTTATTTCTGCCTGTGGTTTGTCTTGCAGTAGACCTGGAGTTCTCGTCCTTGTGAATGATTGTGATTGGGAGCTAAGCGGTCAACTGAGTACTACACTGGAAGAGAAAGATGTGGTGGTCTTTATATCAACCTTGCATGGTGGTTAGCTTGTAGGTGATCGCATTTTTGATGAAGTAATATAGTATAATTAAAACAATCGTTGGAGTCACGGTGAACCTTGCTGATTACAATTTGGCTATCAAATTGCTGAATCAACTTACATAGCCTAGTATGCTTGCTATATGCACTGAATATTCTGTACTCTCACAGTTATCATATTTTTCTATTATGCTTTATGGCCTTTGGCAAAAGATGTAAAAACATGTCTTATATTAACAAATTAAAATTTTCATACTATGCTTACTGCGTATCAATCTTTAGCTATCCACTTGTTCATATTGGATCTTCATTCTTTGACTGTTGGTCAATTTTTAGACACCAATCATAGTGAAGCAGGATGATTAATATCAAACTGTCATATACATAAGGTTTTGGCAACAAGTTCAGGACCTGACATTTTGTGTGGATTGGCATACTTGCTTAAGAATATAGGGATTTTGCTCAAATTTTAAGTCATTCAACGTGCTCAATTAAGTTCTAAGTCTCATTTTATTGTTTAACATTTGTTTGAACAAATATCGTCTTTAGTTTGTTTATCAGTTAAAATAAAAAAAAACAGAGAAAGTTGAAGTCTACATTATCTCTGATCGTTCAAGTGATCTCTAGAGAAAGAGTATCCATTGCAAACATAAGGATTTGTCCATCGAAGATTCAATTCAAAAATATGTCCGACATTTAAATAAGAGTAATCAAACAGTGCATGCAATTTTTAGAGGTTAAAATTAAAAAAAAAAAAGATAGGACATGATAACCATATTTTAGTAGTTTAAAAAAATGGTAAACAAAAAATGAGAGAGATTGGAAATGATAATCCTAGTTCTCAACTTGGCAAAGCCAGTCTGCAATCCCTCTGCAATCTCGTTAGGGATTCTTGGACTATGGTGAGATCATGAGAAGGTAAAGCAGCATTTCAATCGGTTCTACAAAGACAAGGATTATATATTCTCCAAAGACAACATAGGGTATCCCCAACACGATAAATATTTGAAAGGGTTGTTTTGAAAAAGCAAATGACCAACACACGAAAAGAGATGAAGCTGACATAATATTTTAATATTTCACCAATATCTTAGTGAAAATCACATTCAGATTCGTTTGAAGGTTTTATCTTTTGTGGCATTTTGATTAATTTGTTTTTACCTAAGATAAGAAATGTGAAAAAAAAGCGGTTTGATAAAGTTTATAATCATATAGATTAAACTATTTTCATTTTTCGAATTTTAACCTATAATTATTACACAAAATTTATTTTCAATAAATAAATTATAATTGTTTTTCTATTTGTTTTAAATAGATTGTAGTTAAAATTGACAATTTTAAATTTAAAAATTAAGTTAGCATATAAGTTAAAAAATAACTATCGTACAAAATTTAATTCTAACTTATTTGTATATTTTGTTACAAGTATAAATATATCAATTTCATAAAAAAAAATAAATCATGAATATTATTTAAAGTTATATTGGTATAGTGCTAATTTTTATCATCTATCGTATATTTAATTTAAATCGTAAAGTTTAAAATTGTTTATCTCTTTCTCCAATTCATACTTTTTTGATATATATATAGACACACAAACACATTTGAGTGTGTTGTTATCGGTTGTTACATCCTAATAGTTTGGGTGCGAGAAAAATTTATGCAAAATTAAGAGGTCGAACCTGGGTTGCCATATTGTTTTCCTTCCTGTGTGTATGTGTTTTTGCGCATTTGTTGGCCACTGGGCCAATAGAAAATATATGTATGTGTGTGTGATTGAAATTTATTTGTTTAATATTTGTCTTATTGATTTCAAATTACATGTAGTACCTTAAATATTAATTACGAATTGTGAGAAAATTGAAGTTGAAGACATAAAATCAAAGTAAGATGGTCCGATAAACTAAGGAATATACTATGTGACTAATTTTTAAGTACTACTTTGTCTATAAGATATATGTGATCTACTAGGATGTCAAGAGAACGATGGAAATTAACAATGCAGGAAATGATATACTTTTTTTTGTCACTCATATGATGTAATTGTTGTCATTGTAACCCAGCTAAAAGATAATCCAATTAGATTATCTCCATACTTTTTAAGTACCACACTTGAATTGAACTCTCCTATATCCAAGGTTCATCTTGTGCTTAAATTTCTACTTCTAGCTTCTAATCACCAAAAATAAAACTCAATCAACCACTAGTTGACACATTAAGAGCCAAAACCATGGAAAGCCTTAGCAAAAACCCAAGATGAGTGATGAGAGGGAGAAACTCGGCTGAACAAGAAAGGAGAAGGAGAGAAATCTAACACTTGAAATATATGTTAATTTACATGAGGTTTGTGATGGTATGATTGCATGTTGCTAAAGACCTAATTTAGCTAATGAATTTGTGAAGGTTAAGAGGAAAAGAGGGAGAGCCGTGGGAGGGTAAGAGAGAAAAAGGGAATAACGTTTCTCACGAGAGAGGAAAGAGTGGAAAAATGAATGGAAATGAGAGTGTTGTTTTCAATTGTTGAAATCTATATAAAGCAACTAAGGAGCAAAACAAAGGAAATCACAATCTTGCAATTGGAAAAATACAATATGGTTCGTTTCTTATCTATAATGGTTGTGTTTCTTTCATGTGTTGCATCTTCTTATGCCACTAAGGTTGTCGATGTGCAAGAGATTTGCAAGAAAGCCACAAACCCTTCTTTTTGTTCAACTCTTCTCAAATCAAAGCCTGGTGGTGTAGGAGAAGACCTCGTTAGCCTTGCATCATACACCATTGACGTGCTTCATACCAATGTGACCAATACAATCAGTTTAATCACAAAACTAGTCGCACAAAGTGGCAGTGATTCTATGAAACAAAACCTTTACAAGAATTGTTTGTCTCGTTTTGGAATGGATGATGGAGCACTTGGTGAGGTTGTGGAAGCTCAAAAAGTCTTGAAAGATTCTGATTACAATGGTGTGAATATGCATATAAGCTCTGTCATGACTGATGTTGATGAATGCCTTTCAAAGGACTCAACTCCAGACAATGATACTTCTTTGCTTCCAAAACATGTTGAGTGTGTCAACCAAGTTGCCCAGATTGTTCTTATCATCTCAAATGTGTTGTTAAATTAGGATATTACAAGTTTCAATTTGTGGTTCTTGAATAATGTTACAGCCACTAACATAAGGTGTTAATGATGATAGATAATGAGGTCCTTAATATATTGATGATATTAATCTTGTCAAAACCATGATGTTGCTAGCATATTTCTGAAGAAGCCAAATAAATGTATCAAAAAGTCATTCAAGAACAAGATGTGTCTAAAACGAGAACCACAAGAAACACAACAATTAAAAATAATAGAATCTAGAGAAAGAGTACCCAATTTAAACATAAGGATTTGTCCATCCAAGATTCAATTCAAAATCAGTACGATGTGTTTGTTTCAAGTTATATTTGTTGATTTTCGGGAATAAAATGATAGGAATATATATACCTATGTTTGTTACAAGTTTACTAAATTTTATTCCCGGGTATAAAATGTTCCTGGGAATAGAAAAATTTTCCCAAGGAAAAGGATGAGAATAAAGTTCCCATGGAGATGAGAATAAATTCATAAATAGTTACCTATTATAATCCCTATTTTTATGGTTCCTAGGAATATTATAAAGTTAACCAAACATATTTTTCCTAAATACCTTGGAATAAAATTCCCATCTTTATATTTCAAGGAATGTTATTCCTAAGAATAAATTTGATAAACTTAAAACAAACACACCCTTAGCCTTCAACATTTAAATAAGAGTAATCAAACATTGCATGCAATTTTTAGGGGTTAAAATTAAAAATAAAATAAAATATAGAACATAATAACCATATTCTAGTAGTATAAAAAAATGGTAAACAAAAAATGAGAGAGATTGGAAATGGTTATTATGTTCTATGTTCTCAACTAGGCAAAGCCAGTCCGCAATCCCTCTGCAATCTCGTTAGGGATTCTTGGACTATGGTAAGATCATGAGAAAGTTATTATTACCTTTATCTTTTATATTTCCATCTTTTATTTAATTTTCTATTTTTAATTTTAATTTTTAATTTTTAATTTTCTTTTGTTATTTTCTTTTATCTTTTAATACTGCCTTTTTTTTTTTTTTTTTTTATATTTATTTATTAATTTTATTAGGTCTGCTGCAACTTAACCTAATAATTTTTCTCTACAATGCTGCATTAGGTTAGCAACAATTTAACCTAACAAATTCCATCTAAAATGCAGCGCGTCAATTTAACCTAACAAATTCCTGCTAAAATGCAGCAATCCCTAATATTTCTCCTCACTGATGAGCTTTTCATTCCTATCATGTTGTGTCATCGTTTGTATATATCTATTGTTTCTGTAGACCTTTCTTTTTGACAAGTTGTTGCACACTTATTTAATACGTTTACAAACAGAATACCCTAATTTCCATGCAAACTCGGCTACCCTAATTTCCATGCAAACTCGGCTACCCTAATTTCCATGCAAACTCGGCTATATATAGTAAACCCTAAACCGTGTTTCTCTAAAAAAAAAACCTAAACTGTGGTAAATTACACAGACAGCAGAAGAATCATATATTATGAAGTGTTTTCTTGATAGGATTACCGAATTTCCTTTTATAATATTTTCAGATTTTATACATTTTATGAAGTGTTTTATTTTGTCTACAATAGATTATCACCTGTTCTTTTTTTCACCGTTACCAATTATATATTGCATTTTATTATTCGTATGTCAATCCTTTAATAATAAACCCGTGCGTACTTATTATTCATTTTTTATTAGCATTTTTTATTATGAGTCCAAATAGGTCCATCAAGGGTCCAATTTTTTTTGTTCTTTCTGCGCCATAATCTCAGCAGTTTTGCAGGGTTAAAATGCGTTTTTCATCACATTATTTCCTTTTCTTCTCAACCCTAATTCTATAAAATGAGAACCTGCAACACACACACAAGGGGACCAAAACCTGGCAAAGCAAAAAACACACAGCAAGCCAGTTACTTTCGAATCTCATCAAAAAAACTCATGCACAGAACAGAATCACATTTCCACAACCCTAATTCCAAACTACACCACGTTTACACAAACCCTCAATACATACAACCATGAATCCATACCAACACTCTATCACAAATAACAGATCCAACCGCCATTCATAAACCTGTAACCAACCAAATCCAATATCGATATCACACCAACATAACCAAACTCGTAACACAACCTAAACCCTAATCACAATACCAGCCGTTCAGAACAACAACATAATCCATTTGAAATAACATTACAACCCACCACGTAACTCAATACACGGACCTTATACCTAAACCGATCCAAACTCCAAAGGTATAACCTTTTTCTCTTTTGGTTCGCATACAAAAAGAAAGAATAAAAAAATAAAAAAAAAGAAGAAACGGAAAAGAGAAGGGTAGAAGGAAAAAATTGAAAAAAAAACAAAAAGGGTTTGATTTGGTGTTTCCGACGACGGCTCTGCCGTCCATGACGGTCGGCCACCGCGCCGGAAAGGATGATTCTCGTCGGAGAAGGAAAGGGGGAATAGAAAGAGAATCGAGAGAGATTGAGAGGAAGAGAGAGAAAGAAATGGCACAAATGAATGAAAACCTGAGTGGCAGTCTATTTATAAGCTAGTTGTGTTCCAGTGTGCGTGGGTGCATGTTCCACCATGCACCCTCGCCTTCCTAATTGTTCGATTTTGATCAAGAGGCCTCTGATGCCTCCCTTCATGATCAGATCTAGGCTGTCTGATCAATAAGACGGCCCAGATCCAATCAGACAAGGCCCACGCCCCTAAACCATTTTAAGCCCATTTTCAGTTTTCTTACTTCTGCACCCCCTTTTTCTTTATTTTCTATTTTATTTTATGTCTTTCATGCATTTTTATTTTGATTTTGCATCACATTTTATTATTTACTATTATCGTATGCATATTTAAATTTTTTCATTTATCTTATTGCATAGATTTAGAATGGAATTAGGTCAATTGTACAATATAAATGAGAAGAATCATGCATGTGTCCCTTTATTTATTTATTTTGCTTTATGTATATCAAAAAATAAAAAATTAGGTTAGGTTAAGAGATTTTGTGGTGATATAACGTCACTACAAAATTCTCACGTTTTTATTTTATCGCTACGTTAGTTTATTTTTAGGTTTTATTTCTCATTTAAAAAAGAACAAAAACATGCAAATAACCAAAAATTCACAAAAAAAAATCATTTTTTATAATAAACCTTGATTTTTAATCAAGTGATTCCCACTTTTATTTTATTTTCTTATTCAAATTTCAATCGATTTAATTATATTTTGAGTAATTTTCCTTTAATATTAAAAAACACAAACAAATTCTTATTTCGTCACTTGGCTTTTATTTTAAAACTCTTTTTTAAAAACTAATAAAAAATACAAAACAAATCAAACGGTATTTCTACCCCGAACTACGAGGTTTTGATCCCTTACGGGCACGTAGGCAAAGGACTTTGTCCTTATAAATCATAAAAAATGTAAATAAAAAAAAATGTTCCTTTCCTTTTAATCACTACTTTAATTCCACTTTCTAAACAAGCAAGTTATAGCCAAGAAAATAAATAAAATCAAGAGGTTCTCGTAGAATACTACGAACGTTTAGGGTGCTAACACCTTTCCTAAACGTAACTAACCCTCAAACCCTAAATCTTTTAAAATGTGGTAATTTAAAACTTTTTTCCTTTTCTTTTGAAAAATTAAAAGTTCAGTCGTGAAATAAAATTAGTGTCTATGCTAACTAAATAGTTTGATCTTCGAAAAATGACGCGACATAGGTCAGTTGGCAGGGATAATGCATTGTTATATGCAGGGATCAAGGTTCGAACTACGAACACCCCACATTCTAACAACCTAACTACTTGACAAAAAAAAAAAACATGGTCTCAAATTAAAAATAATGTCATACACAAAATAATATCGGTACTAATACTAATCAACACCTTAGCAAGATTTTTTTTTTTGTTTTGTTACGTTAGCAATATAAAAATAATGTAATACATAAAATAATACCAGCACTAATACTAATCAACACATTAGCAAGAAGATATTATTTTTTTTGTTACATTAGCAAGAAAATATATGTATTAAAGGCATATCTGTTAACTTATTTTACAAATTTGTGGAACAATTAAATACTTCCTAAAGACTTGCAATTAATAAAACAAAAGAAGCCATGAGTTATGACTTGAGATCCATCAATTGATTTACTGCTCTCCAAAATTTAAGTCATAAACTAAATATAGCTACCTATTACAACCCCTATGCAGCATTTCTTCTCAAATCACCAAGTTCAAGAGCATCATAAACTGTGACTTGAATCCCAAGTTACCACAACGAAAGCAATCCATGTGAACTTTATGACAAAAACTGCATTTTCGAGTGCTACACCGCAGTAAAATCGGAGCATTTTTGTTCGAGAAGAGAGGAAAATAGCGAACTTGAAACTTTGAAAAGAGAAATCACTAACGAACAACATTACCAATCCACATGTTTCGTAAAATATACACAGGATTCTGGAATTATACATCCAAACGGCACAAAAACTGCATTTTTTTTCAAATATGTACATTCAGAGTACTTTTAGGAGTGAAAAAGGTTCCTCTCAAGTCTCAACTATTAACCATCCATGTCCAAAATATCATCAATCAAACTATGTAATATAGCTGCCTCAATCTCCATAACCATCTCATCTTGCTCCTCCTCAAACCTACTCCACCCACCTCTCCTATCCATTTCCTTGATATAAGCATCTTTATTAACATGCACAATATCATAAGCTTTTTCAAATGACTCATTTATCCAATCCTCAGCAATTTTCATTATCTCCAACTCAAATCCTTCATCGTTCCTCTTTCGGTTTCTATTACCACTTAGTTCTTCCTTGAAAAATTCCAGCAGAACTGTATCAAAATAGTCATCACAATTTTGCACTGATGAATTTGTTGCTTTAACAATATGTAGTAATTGCTTTTCCCTTTCCTCAATCCAATCTTGTTCTTGAGTTTTTTGGTCCTCCTCTTCCTTATCGTCGTCTTTATATTTTTCGCCATAGTATGAATTCTCATCCAATGAGAGACATTCATCTAAGGTTACCAGGTCAAATTTTGCATGACTCTCCAATTTATCAGAAGTTTGTCTGGATTTTTGTTTTCTCCCTGTTCCAAAAATCAAACATTATTAGTATTACTCTAATAAAATCATACAATTATGCTATGCTTCGAAAATTAAAAACTAAAGATTTTTCTATATGCATAGCATAAGATAATCCAACTGAAATTGTTAAATGTCTTGATTGGTCTAAGAAATAAGAGGAATGCTAGCAACACACCTTCTAATACACACTCTCCAACACACTCTCGTTGATTGATTAAAATTCACATGGGTCCCACCTAATCATGTGGGTCCTATATACTTTTGGTGGGTCAAATGTGAATTTTAACCGATCAAAGAGAATGTGTTGAAAAATGTATGTTAGAAGGTGTGTTACTATCATTTCTCAAGAAATAAATAGTTGAATATTTTTAGAACATTGCCAATTTTACAAAATTGCTAATTGTGTTGGTTGGTCTAATAATTAATGCATAACACATTGGTTAATTAACTTACTTTCAATATTGGCAAGGCTTTGGTCAAAGATTGAAAATTCATTTTCTGCAACCCGAAGAACTGAAACTGGACTGTGTTGTTCATCTTGGCAAGTCAAATCATCCTGTCAATATTACATACAAGTTACTATATATCAGCAAAACAATAATCCCAAGAGCAACGTTAGATGTTACCAAAAAATAAATAACATTGTTAGTTTGGTGGTAATGGTTTGTCTTTGTAATTATTCGTGTCATTTGCAAATTCATATAAAGAATCATGTGTTTATGTTAGATAATTCAGCACACAAACATCAAATTCATAAATAAAATATCGAATATATTGATTTGACCATAAATTATTTTGTTTTATGAAATTTGACAATAAATTATTAGAACACAAATAAAATATAGTACTCTCTATACAACTGCCCCGGCAGGCAGAGCCTCCCACCGACAGAAAAAATAAAATAAGTAAAACAACTATTGTCTAACCATCATTATTTCTTTAATATATTTTTCAATAATTAACTTTTTATTAATTAATTATCACCTATATTTAATTTAATTAAATAATACCATAATTATTCCAATATTTTATTGGAATAATAATCAAAGTATAGTGCATAAAATATAGGTACCATTGTTTTTTTCTACAAAGAAAAAAAGAAATCAACGCTAAAAACAAAAGAAAATACATGTACTTAATAATTATTCACCTTGTCCCCAACGAACGATGCCACCGAATCCTTGCCGACAAAAAAAGATGAAAACAATTTTTGTCCACTCTCTTCAACGTCGTCGTCTTGTGCATCCCACAACTCACTAAAATAATCACCGTCACTCCAACTAGAATCACCGTCGCTACTACTACCACAACAAGTCGTTGCAGTAGTAACCGTCGACGATTCCGTCACATAACGCTGAAAATCAAAAGGTGATAATGGCGGTGATGAAATCGTCGACGGTTGTTGTATATCTCGAAAGGATTTCCAACGTATGATGTCTTTGATTTTCACCGTACTGGTTTCGATTTCAATTTCTCTTTCACCTTTGCATCTTTGGCTTGTTCTTCTTCGTTTTGATGATAACTTGCGTGATAAGGTTCGTGGTAGTGAGAGGATGGTGGAGGGTTGTTTTGTGATTTTGAAGAATGTGACGTTGTTTTTTATGGTTTTTATTAGGGCTTGAAATTTTGATGATGAATGTGTGTGGTGGATTTGAATGGAGTTTGTAATTGGTTTTATTGTTCTTGGAAGTGATTTGAATCCACTTGAGGAACATGAGTTTGAGTTTGAATTCTCGCTTAGGAAATCCTTCAACATTCTTGGTCTTCTCTCCATGGTGTTGAATCTTCTTTGTTGCACCTCCATTTTCAAAAAGAGGAATGTCTAGTTTTATTTTTGTAAGATTCGAACCCGCAATTCACCACTTATCGGTGCGTGGAGTTTCGTCGCTAGACTCTTGATAAAGAAAAAAGTTGTATCAGTTGTATTTGACTGTGATTCTTTTGTAATAACAATGGATTGCAATGTCACTATAAATGATGATTGTTCTTGGTGACCAATTTAAATTGGGAGGCGAAAAGTAATGAATGAAGTGATAGGTTGGTGGACAATTGCAATTTTTTGTAACAACAAAGGGTTGCAATGCAACTACAATGATGGTGACTTATATAAAGATAGAGGAGAAAAGTAATGAATGGAATGATAGGGTTGGTAGAGAATTGAAGAGTGTGAGAGTGAGGGGATAAAGGGAGTGGATTATATTTTAAAGGTGTGGGAGAAGGAGAAGAAGAAGGGAGGTAGCTTCTAGGTGGAGATCTCAATGATATCAATCCAGATAATTAATAACACAGACATATGGGGGTGCTCCATGCGGGTGAATTTTGGAAGATTGTGAAGGTAATATATTAGGGTTGCACTTGTGAGATATAATGTCATATGATATTGGTCAATTCAATTACGACACATGACAATATCTTTTTTTTAAACATAAAAACATGTGAAAGAGAGAAAGAAAATAGTTGAATTGACTTATGTGACACAATTAAATTGATCAATATCAATGATATTTTTACCTTAATGATATACAAGTCGAAGTGTATTCGAGTACATCCAAGTGTGAGACTAATATTCAACTTGCAGTGGTTGTAGAATACTAAAATGATGATAATAGTTATGGAGAGGGAATGAGACAAAAAAGTGTAGAAGCATGGATGGTTCTTAATGACTAACCTAATCATGGGTTATATATATTTTATGTCTTACTATGAGTGAGTGATATATAGGAATTTGTGAATCTTGTGATTTGAGGGGTCTTTTTAATTAATTAGAAGGATGTCGTTTAGTAGACGATATGTGAGTTGACTCATATCAATGTGGGCCCCAGATTTGTTTGATACTTTCTTAATCACATGCAGCTATTTGCCCTTGTCTTGCTGGTAGTGAATAGTAGGGACAGTTGTAATTTGTGCTTTTTGTCCATATATGTAATATGGATTAGAACCATTGCATCATGTTTATAAGACATAAAAAGGTATCACTATTTACTTGATATGGTAATTAACAAACAATATGAAAGTGTCCTAGGAACCAAATATGATAAAATATTTTAAAATTTATATAGAGGTTTATTATGTTATCATAGAGGTATGTCTGCAGATAATGTTTGTCCTCGTTGTAGAGTCTTTCATGCATGTACTTAGAGATTGTGATGATGTGAAATGTTTTTGGGATAGGTATTATTAAAGATGATATTTGGAGTAAATTCTATAGCTTGGTAACTTTGGCTTGGTTTGAATGGAATATCTTAACTAACAACACTCATAATATGATTTGTTCATGGTAGTTATTGTTTGATGTTGCTCTTAATATGTTGTGAAGAGACCGCAAGTCACTTGTATTTTCTCGACACTGTGACATTACCCCACTATTTGGGCTCAAATTCTCAATCAAGTTGAGGAAATTTATAATTGAGAAATGATATTTGTACAATTAATTGTTGACAACTTTTGTGACAATTTTCTTTTTAATATTCATATATGTTTTTACTTTTTCACTCTATTGCTTAGATTTTTGTGTCAATATCTACTTTGTAAATTTATGATTGTTGCAAAAGTTATCACACAAACGATTGTTCAAATAACACCCCTATTTATAATTTCATGGATGGTTACATGAAGACAAGTGGTAACATCACTACATCACCGGTGTGGAGTAAACCTCTCACGGGGGTCTCAAAATAAATGTTGATATAGTGTTTATTAAAACATCCATAATGTTAGTAAACTAACAATAATCTTTAAATGAGTTTAATGTGTACATATCATTTATTTATAATTGTTGAATAAAAACACATATTTAAGACTCAATGATTCTAAACTAAAAAAAGTTTTTAAATAGGTCAACTGATATGTACTTTAACATGTGTATTTAGAAAATAAATATAAAAAAATTAAAAAAAGAAAGAATCACATGAACTTGAGATGATAGGATCAATTTTTTTATACCTTGTTTACTATTTTAATCGTAGGACTCGGTGGTTGTTGAAGAGAGAGTCTTTATATAGTTATTGGTAACTAATAGGTATCTAGTTTTTTCTTCTTCCAATGGAGTCCTTAATAGGTTGAAGTACTTTTTAAGTATATGACTCTTCATCAGAGATGCTATTATGATCTTACAGGCTCCTCGACTTGTGGTGTGCCCTTCATAATGCATCTTGCTTGCTCGAAATATGGGTATCAAGGACATCATTTCTTAAACAAACTCTCTATCTCTTTTTCGTATAGTCAAGAAAGGTCATACAAATGACACTCCCTCATTTCTTTTAGTTTGCCTGAAGTAGATATTGGAATAATATAATTTGCTTTGCTCCAAGATAGACAAGTTGGTTTGCGTGCGCATATGCTTGCACAATATGGTCATACAGATACTGCTCCTTTCCATATATCACTTTAACACTATGTTTGGTTGTAAAGAAAAAACTTGAAGAGAGAAAGAGAGTGAGAAGAGAGAAAGAGGGTGTGTGTGTGTCTGTTAGGATTGATGAAATTCTTAGCCTATAAACTTTTTTACTATTACTTTTTCCACACTTTGCGCGCCCTATTATTTCTTCAAAATACCCTTGGGGGGGGGGGGGGGGGGGGAAATTGTTAATTTT
>Ga0315915_1002293_pt1 | contig 24075 bp, 9 predicted proteins | sample MpolbnodulesMG_FD_207738 | JGI IMG/M metagenome (GOLD analysis project Ga0315915, IMG submission 207738) | Medicago polymorpha root nodule microbial communities from Los Angeles, California, United States - branched nodules | ecosystem: Host-associated > Plants > Roots > Nodule | place: USA...
AGTCAATTATTCAATAATCAAGCCATTTTTTATTAGGCTAAATACCATTTGTGGTTCTTTAAATTAGATGTTTATATCAAGTTATTCTTTTAAACTTATTTTTGGTTTATAAATTGGTCGTTTAAGTTGGAAAATATATGCACCATGTTCCTATTTTCATCAAACTCAGTTAAAAAATGTTTACATGTATGTTTAATGTTTAGTTGATATGTTTAAATCCACCGCTCTCAGAACTATGGTAATCTTGATTTAAAATAAATTGATCGATTTCTTAATTATAATATTATTGATGAAATATTTATTTGTATAATTAGGCTTGAATCAAAAATAAGAAGAAGAATATGTGCGTAAGCAATCATGTTTGATGTCAAACATTTTTTAACCTAACATTTCAATGTTAAATGATCTATATGTATTTTTTAACAAAGTTGGCTGAAAAAACATAAATGACCAATTTGTAACAAAGAAAACTTAAATGACTAACTCATTATAAGCATCATATTTAAAGAACCTTGAAAAGATTTGACCTTTTATAAATTTAAAACCAAAGCAGCGTTCGACCCTATCAGGACACCAAGCATTGGTTAAACCAATAAATCACTAGTCGAACTGCATAATTATTGATTATGTCTATGTTAAAAAATCATGACATATAAATTAATATTTTTTTTGCAGATGTATATTATACTAGATTCATTTTCTAAATAAATAAAAAACAACTATTATTCTCTCTTATGCCAATTCATTGGATTAATTTGACTTCTTAAAAAATGATTTTTTTTTGACAAAATCTAAAAAAATATAATATGTCTCATTATTTCTAAAATATACGCTAAAAGTTATATGTAAGAAGAGAAACCAATAGTAATTTTTTTCAATGGCAAAGGAAATAGCACTTAACACTTTTTTTTTAGAGGAAATAACACTTAAGACTTGAATAAGTAAGGGAAGAAATGAAAGAAGTGTTGGGTATATAATAGTGTTTTAGTTTATTACTTCGCGTTTTTTTTTAAATTACTTTTTTTCAATACAAAAAGGTTGAATTTTTTTTTTTTGTAAGTCAAAGAAATAAATTAATAAAAACTATTTCGTGTACAAGGGTGCCAAAGATAAAAATACAATTAAATGTCAAAATATACAATCAACTGAACCAAAATCAAACCAATAAACTCCACATCCAAATAAAACCTACGACCAATATGAATAAAGCACGAGTCTCACCCCAAACATTAATAGAATTTGTCCACCATTAATGTAAATCAACCTTTTAATGGACACAATAATATTATCCTTAACAAGTTCCTTTTCTTGAAACATCTTAGTATTTTGAGTTTTCTAAATAAACACAAGTCTTCAAACCGCATGCAACATTTAACGGCACACTTTACTATTTAAACATGGACCACAAAATAATTGAACATTTCTATAACATTATTTGGTATGACACAACTAAATCTAATGTTCAATCGATCAAGCACAAAATTTGAATATTACTAAACTCACATGTGTGGAGATGTTTCATGAAAATCCACTAAGACAAAAAGGGACTCGAAATATTATTGATATGTTAAGTGTTAGTTAAATATCTTACGTTGATATAGTTGATATCCATTTACTGAATATTTATTGAATATTTTAAAATTTTAGGTGAATATTTATTAAATCTGGGATTTCATTGTATAATAAGATGACTCATTTACTGAATATTTTAAGATTTTAGATGAAGATGTGATGTCTAAACTCACATGTGTGGTTGTTTTTAGGTCATGTGATAGTTTTCCTCCATGTTTTAGACCGAAATCATAGTTTAATTCAACTTTATGAAAGAGTAGAAGCAGTTCCTAGTGTCTGATCGAGGATGTGGAGAGTTCCCTCAAACTTTGTGGAGAGCATAAATGGTTCGTGATATGTTTGATCAAGAAAATAGAAAGTATCATACTTAACATAATGGTTGATGTTACAAATGTGATTTAGAAGATCAACATTTTAGCTCTATCAAAGTTGTTTTTAATTCAATGTGATAATCGATACCATAATATTTTAGGTCTTTAAAAAGTCTCAAGCCATGAATAGAGCCTTATGTGGATGTTGTTAATCTTATCTAATTTTTCTTTTTTTTATAGATTCTTACAATATATTGTGTGATCATGCCAACTAGTAATTTTCTTTTTCTCAAAATTAGACACGAGAAAAAGTATCCCCAGAATTTTTAATTCATATATAAATTTCAAAATATGTGTGCCGCTTCTACCACTTGATTTCTTTTGATAAACTTCTACCACTTGATGAATACAATATCGCAAGCAACTTGCCTATCCGCCGGAGTTTCTAGACTGTTCCTTCAAACATTATCCGTTTCCTAAGATACCCTTGGGATTCGTGCATGACTTTCATTATTTTAACACCACCAAAAATAAAAAAGAATTTATCAAAAATAAAATAACCAACAACATGAAACATTGCAACTACTGGTGGTACTAGAAGGAGAAGTTGGTGGAATAAAATAGAGAATATTCATTAGCAAGTGAACCTTAAAATATTAATATTAATACATAAAATACGGCAAAGTTGCACTTTGAGATAAAAATAAAAAATAAAATAAATGTAAACTGATAAAACCAAGTCGATGTTATGCAAGTTGCATTCTTACAAACAACAAGTTGATCCACTTGCATGTAACCACCGCGTAATGTCATTACTTCAATTAATTCAATAGCAACTATGATTCACTTTTATTTTCTTTGTCTCTTTGAACAACAAAAGAAGAGAAAAAGAAAGAGAACTCTTATATAGACTTAAATACCACCAACTTGTTTTACAAAAATAACACCCTCTCTCACCCTCCACATATATATCTACATATATATCTAATCTAACATTTTAACTTCACATAACTAATCTTCTTCTTTGGTTTTCTGAACAAGAGAGAAAGAAAAATAGAAGAAACATAGTTCTTTTTTTTTTTATTTTCATTACTAGTAAAATATTCGTGCATTCGCAAAATAGAAATGCCTTCACCAATTCAATTCCAACGGTTCGACTCTAACACTGCTATTACTAATGGCGTTAACTGTCCGAAACAAATTCAAGTCTGCCGTTACGCGCTTTCTTCTTTAAAACCAACCGTTTCTGTCCCAGAAACGGTTGCAAACCACCACATGCACGTGGTGGGACAAAACCAATGCTACTCTGTCGTGATCCAAACCATCAACGCCTCGGTTTCAACCGTCTGGTCCGTTGTTCGCCGCTTCGACAATCCACAAGGCTACAAACACTTTGTTAAAAGCTGCAACGTAGTTGCCTCCGGTGACGGCATTCGCGTCGGTGCTCTTCGTGAAGTCCGACTTGTTTCCGGTCTGCCTGCTGTTTCAAGCACGGAAAGGTTGGATATTCTTGATGAAGAACGCCATGTTATTAGTTTCAGTGTTGTTGGTGGTGTTCATAGGTGTAGGAATTACCGGTCAGTGACGACGTTGCACGGTGACGGTAACGGAGGAACAGTTGTCATTGAATCATACGTTGTTGATGTACCACAGGGTAATACTAAGGAAGAAACATGTAGTTTTGCAGATACCATTGTTCGGTGTAACTTGCAGTCACTAGCTCAGATCGCAGAGAAACTCTGAAGATATGATAGAAGATCTCTATATGCTTTTCTGACTTTCTTTTCCCACCTTATTGATTTCTGACGCGACTTTCAGATTTTAGATTATATAGTCTGAAAAGTGTAAAATATCCTTCAAAACTCTCCATTTTTTACCGGATTTTATAATCCGAATAGATGCGCGAGAAAGTCAGAGGTGGGAAAAGAGAGTTTTTTTTTTATTTTGGGTTCTTTTTGTTTCAAATACAGGTTTCAGATCAGGATCCATATGTAATTATGTTGATACTGTAAGCCTGTATTGGAAATTGGGGGTGGGGTGGGTAGATAAATCAGTAGGTTATTTTGGGGAAGATTAGAGAAAACTGCAATGGTGGAATTAATGTGCTATATATGTAGTTCTATTATGTAGTTTTTTTTTTCTTCTTTCTATCTTCTTTTATATTTACATTTTACCATTCATTTGGAATGATGAAAGCTGGTGTTTTCATTTGCACTAGATGAATGGTCATTAGTGTTCTTTTATTTTTTGATTTGTAGAAAGTAGGTTGGTTATTTTAATTAACAGCATAGTTGTATCACTTCTTGACTCCCTTGACAATCATGTATTCATGTTATTCCTCCTTTTCTTGTAACTTTGGTTAGTTTTGAAATGAAGTGAGAGCTTATTCGCATACTTGCATTACTCGTAAAATTTGGTGTATGTTTTGTTATACTTTTGAACGAGCTAAAATTCATTCTAAAAATAAAGAATTAATATTGATATGTTCGATTCAAGATTATTTTTTAAAACTTAAACTAGTTACAAACCCGTGCTTCGCACAGGTTCAATAACGTATTCGATAAAAAAAAATTTCGAAAGAAGAGATGTTAAAACGACGGAACATTGTGATTCATCATAAAATATATATGAGTTGATTAAGAGAGTATATAATCAGTTTATGAGATTAGGAACTGACATAATATTGAAAACAATTGGAACCAATGGTGTGTGAATTATGATTATGTATTATCCAAAATTATAAAAAAAGAGTGCTCTTGTTATAGAGTTACCAAAAAAGGATTGATACCCATATTTACATCATATGAAATCAAGCAAAGAAGTAACATCGGTGAGTGAAGATAATCTAGTCTAGGATTAGAGTTAAGGTGATCTGTTCAAAGTGCGAATCATGAACACCAAATCTTTATTTGGGAACGACTTGAACATGCATATTTTTAGGTGGCTTCTCTAGATAAAAAATTAGCTTATCACCTACCTCTAACATATGCTCTCGGCAAAAGTTGAACCATTGACCGCCTAAGTATTTTTCGTAACTTGCTCTCTTTGCCGTTATCAAGCGACACTTATACTTTTTTTGAGCTTGTTTGTCGATGAGTGTGATTGTTTTCCGTGTTCCTTTTAGAAATGTCCTTGATATCTCATTTGGGAAGTGCTAGGTACAAAACAAATTACAAATAAATAAGAACTTTGCTGCATATGCAGTTGGCCAAATCCATCTCTTTCACAATAGAACCCGTGCAGGATCTCAAATCTAGCCATTGACTACAAAATGGAAGCAAAGAACTCAAGGTAAATAGATGGTAAATGATAAATCTACGGAGTATTTTTCCCATAGTGTTACATCAACTATATTCCCACTGCATAAGAAAAGACATCTTTCAGGCCATTATCAAACTTATACAAAATCCTATCATCTGATGTTGACAAATTAGAAAATAATATCTTTTATCTTTCAACACAATGTTCGTACAAGGTTTCTTTCCAGTCCCAATTGGCGTTGTCTTGACAATCTCATGAAGAAGCCCGATGATTTCTTAAAAAAAATTACATCTATAAGAACATTATAATCAGAGAAAACACAGAAATAAATTAAAGCACATAACTATACCATATAAATTAAAGTCCTATATAGAAATACAATAATACATCATTTAATTTTATTCCCTTTGTTCATTCTGATATCGAATGAAGCTAACATATTTCTATGTGATCAATTTTGGCATCATCAAATCAATCTGATCTTAAATGCACAAATTTCTGTATCATCAAATTTTTGAACCTCAATGATATGACCAAAACAAATGTTATGAATTATGACTTAACATAATAAATAAAAATGTTTAAAATATTTTCTGAAGGCTAAAAATGTCAAAAAATAAAAGATATTTTTTTTTACAAATACTATATTTACTCAATAACGTTTATTTTGTGTAACATGAATACAAATCTGTATCATCATATAAATGACTTGTTAAATATTTGAATAGGCGAAACAATTTAAGGAGCCTGAAATAATAACATAAATAATATCAAAATAGTTGGTTTTTTCTATTTCAATTATATTCTATAACAAATTTCGTTATTAGAATACCATATTCTTGGTGTCTTTGAAAAAGATAAGAAATTATATTATATGATATTATATTTGTTACATTGTTGGTGTCATGGAAACATATATGTTTAGTTTTTTTGAATAAGAAAAAGATATGCATAGTTTGTTACAATATAAAGGTGCAAAAAATATATATAAGTATAATTTTTTTAGGCATCTAGACCTTTTTTGAAGAAAAGACATCTACAATTTAACTTTTAATTAAAATCAAAATTTTATAAAAATAATCATATGCATTATGCAACGTCAAAAAAAACTATACGCATTAGCGTAACAAAAAAACAGACACACATAAAGTATTACTCTAAACGCTAATGTGTGTGTGTGTGTATATATTTGCGAGGTTGAAGAAAGAAAATAAAAATATTTGGTATCATTAAATGACAGCGTGAATAAAAATATTTGTGAGGTTGTGATGATTAAACGATATTGAAATTAAATATATAAGTGATAAAAAGGTAATAAAATTCCTTTGAAAAATAGGTAATAAAATTAAATGGGACCTCCTTAAAAAAAATTAAATGGAACGGTTCAAAAAAAATTAAATGGAAGAAAAATACATATTGAAATATAATATTAAAAATAAAAGAAAAAGTTCCAAACGTGAATTGAAGAGAGATGCTTGTGAAATAAATTGTGGAGAAGTAGTCTTTTGAAGTAGCGTTCAACAACTTTTGACCAAAGCTCATTCCATTCAATTTTATGCATTAAAAAAAAGTACCTTTTTTAGTAAGCACTTAATTGATATTGTATTTGGCCTAACTTCTCCTTAAAAATGTAGAGAAGTTGAAAAAAAACCCAAGTCAAACGGTATCTTAATCTCCCACAACGGCAATGTAGAAGCAATTGAATCTGGGAGAAAAAATTAGAAAATATTTAAAAATAAAAAAATTGGAAAATAGTTAAAAGTTTTTAAAAATATAAAAATTGGAAAATAGTTAAAAAAATCGGTGAGGTAGCACTCAACCAAGCATCACTAAAAAAATTACGTGCATTAGCTTAAAAAAAATAGACAGACGGACATAAAATATTACTCTAAATGTTAATGTGTGTGTATATATTCGCGAGGTTGAAGAAAGGAAATAAAAATATTTATTAACATTAAATGACAGCGTGAATAAAAATATTTGTGAGTTTGTGATGATTAAACGATATTGAAATTAAATATACAAATGATAAAAAGATAATAAAATTTCTTTGAAAAAAAGATAATAAAATTAAATGGAACCTCCTTAAAAAATTAAATGGAACGGTTCAAAAAAAAAAGTTAAATGGAAGAAAAAAACATATTGAAATATAATATTAAAAAATAAAAGAAAAGGTTTCCAGCGTGAGTTGAAAAGAGGTTCTTGTGAAATAAATTGTCGAGAAGTAGTTTTTTAAAGTAACATTCAACAACTTTTGGCCAAAGCTCATTTCATTCAATTTTATGCATTGAAAAAAATTACTTTTTTTTAGTAAGTACTTAATCAATACTGTATTTGGCCTAACTTCTCCTTAAAAATATAGAGAAGTTGGAAAAAAGCCGGGTCAAACGATATCTTAATCTCCCACAACAGCAATGTAGAAGAAACTGAATTTGGGAGAAAAAAATTGAAAAATAGTTAAAAACATAAAAATTGAAAAATAGTCAAAAGTTATTAAAAATATAAAAATCATTAAATAATTAAAAAAAAAATTGTGAGGGGCAAAATGGGAAATTAAAAAATAGTTAAAAGTTATTAAAAATATAAAAATTATAAAATAATTAAAAAAAATTGTGAGGGGCAAAATGGGAAATGCACCCATATAATAGTGAGGTGGCAACAACCATATCCCACCTATTAGGAAATTACAAAAATGCCCCTCCTAGGGGCAAAATGGTAAAATCATAGGGATTAATATTTAATATATACTAAGTAGATATATATGTAACATAATCACATATTAACAAACTAGGCCGGGCCAACATAGTTTTACAACTCCATATCATACCCATAATGGTTAGATGTATTGTTGTCAAAATTACGATCAAAATCGCAAAATTGAATGTTTTTTGTGATTTTGCTCACCCTCTTTGATCCAATCGATAGCATAATCAAAAAAATGTAATTTGAGCTTGGTTTCAACCGTTTCAATTTTGTTACCATTATTTGTCATCGTCTTGGTTAAACTCTTATTTCGTTAAGTAAGAAAGAGGCAATGAAGGTGAAAATGAAAATGATGCAAGTGGTGATGATGGATGATATAATGAGATTATGAAGATGAAGATGTCAATATGATGAGGGAGGATCCATATAATTGGTGTGTGTATTATTTGATGTAGCATCTATGTTTTAACTTTAACTTATTTTGGTAGAATCCTTCAATTGCGATTTTCCGACTTTTCTATCTCGTATCAATCCTACTAAAGTAGTTGCGTAAAATTCTTGATTCAATTTTATGATTTTCAATTTTGCTACCCCTTTTGATCTGGAGCAATATCTCAATTTTGACAACAATGATTAGATGTGTATCTTTGTAACAAAAATTCTAAGAAAGAGTGATTTTGTGTGCGTGATTTAAAATTACTTATGTGGGACAACAAAAACTTTTTTTTTAAGGAGTGGGACAACAAAAACGTAAATTTCTCATAAACATAATTCACATTTTAAGCATTTTTATGTTATCCAAATAAAGTTATAGCAAATGGATGAAATATTTGTCCCCGTGAGCTTAACTCAGTGGGTAAAGACAATGCATAATATATGTAAGGTTTGGGGTTCAAACCCTGGACACCACAGAAAAACGGATGAAATATTTAAATGAAATTTTAAGAGAATATATTTAAATGAATTTCTCATTTTAAACTTTTTTTCTTATATATTCTTTGTTAAAAAAAGTTAGAACAAAACAAAAACGTTATAAAAAAATAATTTGAAAAACCTGTAATAAACGATTTCTAAGTCTTCTTTATTTAATGAACATTTTTATTTGGAGACATAACACAATAAGTATAATATTATTGAGTTAGGATCTCTCAATTATAATTATAAGAAACAATAATGGTGATTGGTTGTTGGATTTGTCTAGTTTTTGTGATATTGCTTCTTGCTCGGTGGCCAAATTGAATGTCATTTTTCGTCATCTTTTATTCTCGAATTAGATTCTAGGATGACTCTTGATTTAATCATGTTGGATGCCCAACCTCATCATCCTTATGCTCCTTTGATTAGTCATATTGTCCAATTGCATCATCGAGATTAGATTGTTATTTTTCATCATACCCCCCGTCAAGGCAACGAGTGCGCAAATAGACTTTTTAAGCACGGTGCTTCTCTCTGAATGTTCTAAAGTCTTGGATTTTTTGCCCTCCTCAACTGCATCACTCCCTTTTGGATGATGTTCTTGGAGTTGCTCACCTATGATTGCAGTTTTTGTTTTGTTTTGTTTTGTCATTTCTTCTTGATAAAAAATATATTATTGAGTTATGATCTCAATCCATCACTGTTAGGATTTAAGCCCATGAGTTACTCGCCTAAGATTGTAGTTTTTATTTTGTCTTGTTTAGTCATTTCTTCTTGATAAAAAATATATTATTGAGTTAGGATCTCAATCCATCTTTGTTAGAATTTAAGTTTATGAGGAGAGCCCAATCCAAAAGACTATTCTATTAGATGGAAGAGCCTAATGCGTTTAATATCACATCAAACATTTTTATCTACTCGATGTGGGACTCTTAACATTGTCACGTCTTTTAAGAGTCGACGTCCACGACGACTTTCACTCTATCGACCTATTAGGATTTAAGCCCGTGAGGAGAGACCAACCCAAAAGACTATTCTATTAGAACCTCATGCATTAAATAGCACACCAAACATTTTTATCTACTCGATGTGGGACTCTTAACATTGACACGCCTTTTAAGAGACGACGTCCACGACGACTTTCACTCTATCGACATTGACCTGATGATAGCCCTTTCTTTTTTTGGCCGCTTCACTCATTTTCATTATTCAATGGAGCACTTTAATACAGACTATAGATAGCCCTTTCTGTGGTCCAAATCTCTACAAGAGCATAAATTGTTAAGGTTTAAGTCCATGAGAAGAGTTCAACCCAAAAGACTAATTCATTGACTTTAAATATTACATCAAACACTTTTATCTATCTCGTATAAGACTCTTATAAATGTGGCACTCCTAACAATCTAAGACAATATAGCCGGTCTATTTTTTATGTTAGTCTTCCATTGACTCAGTAGGCAAGAGTGAATTTCTTTGCTTCATGGTTTTACTTGTCAGTCCTTAACGTGAGAGTTGGAGACATTGGTCATTGATAATTGTAAATTTCTATGAAGCTTCTGTTAACTTTTACTGGACATAAGGCATACACGAATCCGTATTAGTCAAGAAAAGATATAGGAATTGAAACCATACTATTATTTAAATATGGAATTATGGGATTACGACGTCACGTTAAATTTTTTTATGGTTGATATGAACCAAAACAACCACCGAATTTGCAACTTGTGTTGGATGATCTCAACTTGAGACGTAAAAAACACCAAGTTGCTTTTAATCTTTGCCTCTTCAATCTTAATTAACACATATATTCTCTCTAATTTTTGTCGTGTTTAATATATTATTCATCATTATCATTATACAACAATTAAATGTTAGACAGGTTGGAAGTGGTCGATGAAATTTCATGTTGATTTCCTTTTTCTTTGAGAGATCAAGTTGATTTCCTAGTTCCTTAAAAAAAAAAAAAGTTGATTTCCTAGTAGGCATGATCAGGGCCTTTTTTTGTTTTGTTTTTTTCCTTCTGGTTACTTTTATTTTGTTTATTCTAAAGTTTGTATTATATTACAAAAACTAGTTTTATTTATTTTGTTTATCCTAGTTTTTGTATTATAATACAAAAACTAGTTTTAGACCCGCGTGCAAGTTACGAGTCAAATAGTAGATCAAAATTATATGTATATATTATACAATTTATAAGATCACATGCCAAATCAGAGTAACAATTGCAATGTCAAATCTAATATTTTGTTACAAGTCATAAATATTAGACAAATCACAAAATTGAAAGACTAAAAAAAAATAGAGAACGGAGAGAAAATTTAATTTGATATTTGGTTGAATGAGGTAAAAGTCATTGCAAAGTGGTTACATCAGTGGTTACATCATGGGTTAATATTATTATTTTTTGAATAGGATCAAGCTTTAATATATGTTAATTAAGTATTAACTAATTAGCTATATCGTAACTATCTAATTACATAATTCTTTTTAGTTTCTTCACAAAAAAAAACTAATTAATTACATATCTCCAATACACCTCTAAAAAATGATTATAATATTAAACATCAAAATATTGATGTAAATTACAATATTTTTTATTCCTGTAAAAAAATATTATAAATATTTTTTTATTGTCATCGTGTGTGTTTCTCAGTTTTGATATTTAAATAACTCAACTAATTCACAATTACTACAATTTATATACTCGTAATGCATCTCTCAGCAACCACACAAAGCTATAAAATGATTGACGTGTTGTTGTTAACATAGATGAGGTTTGATAGACGACATAAATCATGCCATATCCTACTTCCATTGATTGGAGAAAAGGAAGCCATGAATTTTCTACCAAACCGACAAATTGATAAAGATAAAGCAATTTTGAATGATAAACTCGTGATAGAATGCCATCCTCTTGGAATCAAGACTTCTTATTTTTAAAAGAGGAGTGTTATATACACTTTCCTTTTTACATTCTCTAGCGATCACTATTTTATTGGATAGATTATATTTTAACAATAGATCATACATAAAGTGATGACATTCACATAAGTTTCATCGAATAAAAGAGTGGGTGTTAGAGTTAATGTTAACATGAGAGCAGCGCATCAATTTTTATTTTTATTTTTTTTATAAATGATAAATGAGACATGCATTAATCATGTCGGTTGACATCTCAACTATGTTTGCCACCTCAAGTCACCATAATATAATGTTTTAAAATTTCAACTACGCAGACACCCCAAAACATGGCGTGTCAAATACACATCGTCCTATATATTATTAATAAAAAATGATAACAAAATAAAAATAAGTAAAATACACTTCCTTCACACCAGTAACATGAAAACCATTTATCATTTGTTAATAGAATATAATATGTTATTTATAAAAAATCAGACAAGACTAAATTTGATGTCACAAGTACGAAACTTTCATGATCAAATTCATATTATTATATCATGAAATATAAATACAAATTCAGGTTCAATTCAATATGAAACACCAAAAAAACATCATCAAAATAAAAAACAAATTTAGTCTCTAGTAAGGAGTAGAGTTTTTTGTTTTACGTGTTGCTTATGCATTTTACACTTTACTTAGTTTTACGTTTTGACCGATGAAATGCTGGGAGGTCTAAAAATGAAAGCGTTGAGTTGGAGGTATGAAAATGAAATGTCGTTGGACTTTGTAAAATAAAAAGGGTGAAAGGCTACTGGACTGAAGTCTAATAAAAGGTTGGCCCCTCTTTGTGATATTTGTTATATGTACTCCCTTTAAAAGAAGTATTGATACATACACCCCACTATATAATTTCTTTTTGCACCCCTGCGGCCATGGGCCCTAGGCCTCCGCACCCCCCTATGCCTAGAGTGTTTTAGTGTTTTTCAAAAGGATGAATAAAACCAACTCAAATATTCGAGACTCAATTATATAATTAATTCAATGAACTAAATGAATCAATGTTGAACGATGAATCAAATAAATTCGGTGAACTCAAGCACACTCATATAACTATTTTATTTTCTATGAAATAAAAATGACTTAGAGGTAACAATAAAGATGCGATGATTTTGATCACAATGATCATATCATGTATTGAACTGCTTCTATTAATTTTTTTTTAATTTTATATATAAAATATGGTTAAATATTTGTATCACATTTGTTGCAGATTTTATGTGCTAATATCTCAAAAATCAAAATCTATATATATTGACATGAGAAAGTCGATATGCATAAAATTTTAAAACTAATGATTATTTTGAAAATATTAACATTATTATTTTTAAGAAAAAATTATCGACATTAATGTAGTGTTTCTATTGATTTTTTATATGCAAATTAGTAAGATTAAGTGATTAAAAGAGATGAGAATAAACTATTTTCCTATATTTATGGTATAAAAGAGTAGAATAAACTTATTTTCCTATATTTATGACATAAAGATCACACATTAATGCAATCCATCACATTTTGCTCTAGTGATACAATTAATGCAACTCATGTAATCCTTTTGTTATGTGTTAACTGCTAATGTTTTGTGGAAATAATTTTTATTATTTTAGTTCTATGTTACTTTATAATTTAGACATGTAAGAAAATTAAGAGAGGCATATTGTGCTTAGCCTATTGAGTGAGGCATATTGTGCTCAACTTATTGAAAAGGGCCTACTATATATGCCCAACCTATTAAATGAGACTTATTGTGGTGCTCATCCTATTTAGGGAGGTTTATTGTGCTCCTCAACCAATTGAGGGAGGCTAATTTCTTTTAATGTTGTATCTCTCCACTTGTTACAAAAGATAGAAGCTTGAAGAAATTAAATGAATACCACGTTACAAATTCCAATAGCATTATTAATCAATAGATAAAATAAACGGTGTGGGGCTTGTTCAAAACTCTTATATATCTAGGAGAAAAGAGTGCCATATTATTAATAAACAATAGAGATTAATTTAACTAAAATAAAAGTGGAAAATATTTGTCTTCCATGCTCCGAGTCTGGCCTCCCCTTCCAGAGTTTCCAAGGGGAGGTCCCTTGGTTGCAAGGTCTCCCTTTTTTTTTTCTATTTGTTCTTCAGCTATAACATTCGTACAACTATGACTTTTGTGGAGTATTCTCTAAAGTAGGTCTGTTTCCTTATTTTACAAGGGAAAAAAAAAGAAAAAAAAAATTCTTTCTAACATAAGATATATTATACAATTCTTTTGTTAGCGCAAGAACTCATTCATCTGAGATTCAGATCCGTACACATTGGTCACTGCGACACCTAATATTATGGCCATGAACTTTTGGACAATCTTTATTTGTTTCACAAGAAAGATGTTTAAAGTAAGGCATAAAGTTAAATATTATTACGACAAAAAATATGGAAATAAATAGAATTATAACATTAACAAACTTTAGAATTTCAGCCACATTTTTTTCTGTTTGTATCAGCATGTAATTTGATATCTTTACAGTGTATAAAGTTCATGCACTCATACAATTAGTTAAATAGTTTAAGCATTTACGGAATTTTAAAAACCTTCATTTACTGTTTGGTGTTTGATGGTTCTCGACCTCTCCTTTATCATAAAGTCCAACTAATCAAATCTGATCGGTATGCACATTATAAAACAAACAAAAAAAATTGATCGGTATATATAGATCTAAGTTCACTCAACCCAAACCAATCTAAAATCTATATAGTTTTATTTTACATCTTATAATAATTTACATGAATTTCTTTACCTTGCAGGTAATGTGCGTGATTGAGAAGTTGAGATACTACGACTTACAAAGGCTTTATAGATGTTGCTTCACTTCAAAGCCAAAAGTGCGTGGAAGATTGCTAATCATAATCACTTTACTTGGCCTTTTTCATTTATATGATTGTATTGAATAACAAAATAGGTACGTTATATATTTGAGCCTTTTTTAATGAATTTGGTTTTGGAAATTAGGTGGAGATGGTGATTAGGTAGTATTAGGTAATATTTAGCTATCATTTGAAACTTAACTGTATCGTTACTTCATTTCACCTAAACAAAGAAGTTTCTGACACATGCACACATTATTTGGACATAAAATAAGTAATCAACTTTGACCACACTAACATTATGTATGCAAACAAAGATTAATGACCATATGCTATACTTTTTTTCGTGTACAAATGAAAGTGTCACACCCAAGAGACCATGATCCAAGAGAACAACAATATATTTGTATAATTGTGTACAATTTTCAAGGATAAAACAACTTAGCAAACAAAAGTTCATTCCAATTATCTTGAAGACCAGGTAAACACCAATGTACACAATCAGCATAGCTTACAGGGTTAGCTAATTGCTCTTTAGTTAAAGGGCTCCATTGCTTCTTATAGATTGAAGTGTGTGCATCTTTACGGTAACTTGAAAGTTGTGTGATGTTAAGAAATGTAATTGGAACTTTTGTTTTGCTCAAAACTTCACCAATAACTTGCATTATACTCTTTCTACAATCTGAACCCCAATATGTTGAATTATTAATCAAAGTTGTTTCATTGTAACAACTTCCTCCTGGTTCACCTCCCCAATCAATACTCCTACCATATATTTGTTGAAATATTAGAACTTAGAAGTGGTGTATTATTCCTCAAAAAAAGAAGTGGTGTATTATGATAGTAAAATATGTATACATTAATCACTGTTATAAGCAAAAATTCACATTTTGGTTCATTGAATAAGTGATGTATGTGATCAGTATTATACACCAGATACATTATTTATTGAATGAACCTAAAGAATGAATTTCTGCTTATAATAGTGATTGGAGGGTGTACGTGATAGTTGTTAATTTGAGGTTGATTGCTCTTTTTAATCCCCAAATTTGTAGAGATTTATTTAAGGGGTCCAAAATTGTATAGTTTGGTTTTCAAAGTTAATAAATTTTAAAATGATTTTTGAAATTTAGAATTCTCAACCATATTATTGATCAATTTAAATAGGCTAACGTGACTTGGTGTTGTAAAAAAGTGCAATTTAAAACATTGTAGTGTGTGAAAATGAGAGATAGCTAGAGAAAGAGAAGATTATTATACTCACTTTCCATGAGAAGGTGACATGCTAGTGAAGAAGACTCTAGTTTTCTTTGGATTCATGTTCAACCTCACCCATCTAAGCATACTTTTCATAGCCATTCGATAAGCATCCTCAGTAGAAATTGTGACAATCTCTTTTACTTCATCATCAAAAGATCCAAGTCTAAAAAATTTGAAAAGGGATTATTACTTTATATTAATTTTCAAATAATAAAAATGGAAAAGGGTAAAGCAAAATAAACAAACATGGTTGTTTGAATAGAAAAGAAGGAACATACAAGATTTTCATCTCCAAGCCAGTCATCCACCAAAGATAAGTGTTGAATACCAAAATGTCAACACCTTTCCAATTTCTACCATGTTTATTTATTGAACCTTTTCTTACAATTCTATCAGATATCCTATGAACAACAGCATTGTCCGAGTTTGATTCTAGAAGAAAAGGTGCCCAATAGAACTCAATTGTTGCATTGTATTCCTGATTAAACACATGAAAATCAACAATAAAAAATGATACATATTTTGAGGTAGTTATAATATATATAAGTTAACTCCTCTAGTCTCAAATATAGACACAAAAATAATTATATTTAGTGGTCTCAAATATTAACTACTTTTACTCTATTTAATATCATTTCTAAAATATATCTCAACCTTAGGCATGCATCAACGTTAAAACTCTTAGGAAGAATTTGCCGTTCATTTAAGTCTCACAATTAGCTTTGAGGATTACTCTCTGCAGTTACGTGCGGATGATATCTAATTTACGTCAAAAAATATATACCTCAAGTATTATAATTTATTCTTCAACGACTCTTCAATATAACGAGAACAAGTTCTCTTTTATGTGATCAGAAAAATTATTTGCACTTAAATGATTTTTTAATAAGTATGAAGTTGTTTTTTCTTATAATTATTACATTAAAGTGAATCAATAACTAGAGTTAGTTGATGGTTAGGTAGTTAGAAGTTGCTTAGACCAACTCACTCTTATAAATAACTCTCTCTATTGTACCATTATCTCGTTCTACTATGAATCTCTACGAGTATCTTACACATGAATACTCCATGCTTGCTTCTTTCCTGTTCACTATGATCTTTATTCCTATGATTCCATCATTCATAACAATAATCAAGATTGGAGATAACATGTGATTTACCTTTGCTGTGAAAACAGTGAGTGAATCAAAGGTTTCCATGGATTTAGCATCCTCAGGAATGAGTTTATGAAGAAGGCATACAAAAGAAACATATTGACCACGATTGAGAGAGTCTCCAACAAACATCATCCTCTTTCCACGAAGTGTTTCAAGCATCAAGCTAGCATTGAATCTGCATTTTTGTCACACAAAATTCATCTTTTTTTAGCTACAAACTTGAATAAGAAGCAAACAAAATAAATAAACACTTACTTAGGAAGATCGCAACCGTGTGGTTGCCACCTCCAATGTTGGTAATCTTTGTCGGGTCTCCCATGTTCTTGGCAAGTCAATTGTGGTTGTATGTACGGACACTCCGATTCCTCGTACAATGGTCGTGTATCCTCGTCCCAAACCCACCTTCCACTAAATATATCACACCCTTCCTCCGTCTTCCCCACCGCAAACGGCACCTTGATCTGCTTCTTCACCCTCTCTTTTCATAATTCACCCCCCAAATACAAAAACATTAAATAAACCATAAAAAAGGCATAATATATTGAAATCTTATGATATTAATGATATTAAAATCTTATTGTCGGGGCGCGAGTTCGAACTCTCTTATGGGTATGTATGAATATATCCTCTATACTTTTTGATGAAAAAATAAAAAAAAATAAAATTGTAGCATGTTTTGAAACAATGGACTCACCAGGTGTGGAGAATAATTTGTCTTGGTTAGAGTAGTTATAGAGTTGTTCACCAAAGATGCACATGAAATCTTCACCATAGAGAATAGTAACGAAAAGAATGAAAGCTAGAAGGGTGAAAAGGTAAGGGGAGAAACGACCTTTGCTTCTTAGAATGGAAGAAGGTGAGACTGGTGGCTTCATTATTTGCATGCATTCACCAAATCCAACTCAACTCACTATTATTTATGTTAATATAGCAAACTAACTAGTACTTTACTCTAAAAGACTTGGAAGAAAAAATAAAATAAAATCATAGAATGTACCACTCCTTAGGAAACGATTGAACTTATGTCTTTGTTGTTGGAAATGAAATTATTAAATCAACTTCCTTACAAAATAAGACATCACAATGGAGTTCCCTCTTTTGGGCACTTAAGTGGTCCCGCATATACATATAACTAATTTTATAATTTTTTACAAGTTATAACTAACAAGCACTCAATATCTTCAAATTAACACCTAATAAGCACTTAATTAGTCTCGTTATATTGTAACATTACAAAAAAAAAAAAAAACTCCAACTTAACGCCTCTAGAATTTTTTATTAAATTGATTTCAACAATAACTCAATATCATTATAATTTAATTTGTTTAATATTAAAATATAATAATAATAATAATTGAAGAGAGTCACTACAAAAGTACACATCTCTATAAATACTCATTTTTCTTATGCAACATTAAGAATGTCTATTTGACACTTTGGCTTATAAGGAGAAATACATACCATTGTAGATGCCTAAGGGAAAAATAGAAGAGAAATGTGTATGTAATGTCATTTAAACAAAGAAAATTAATATCAAAAAAAGGAATAACTATGTAGTATATGATGTTTAGACGTTTCAGTACCCAACAAAAAAACCTAACCGCTACATTCTTCTCATCATTGGAAGAGGGATGATTTAAGGTTGTTTTTGGTTCAAAATCATCTCTATAAATTGTTTGTTTTTCTTCTCCTTTTATAGTTTTGGTTTTTCTTTTGAGTTCTATATGTGATTTTGTCGTGTAAGTGAGACGATGTTGTGGTGTTCATTGTCTTGGTGCGGTATTTTGATTTTTCGTCTTGTTGTGGTCTTTGTTCGATTCAAATTGACGATTTTTCTTCGTTCGATGTCCATTATAAATTCAAGCAATAACTTTTGCATCTTCAACATTACTGATCTAGAAACTTGAATATTACAGAAACCTTTATGTTGTCTCATTTTGTATGCAATATGTCGTTTTTTACTATAAATTTGAATATTATGAGTTTGTTCATGATTTCATCATTTTTAGTTTTAGCGATTTTGAGATTTGTATTGGTCTAAATCGATGTAATTTTTACAGTTTGAATGAATGAATATTGTTGTTTTTAATTAAAAAAAATATAAACTATAGTCTTATACTTAAAATAAAAAGTACTCCCTCCGTTTCTAAATATATGTAAAATTGACTTTTTAGGTTCATTCAATTAATGATGTATATGGTCTATAATATGAACCACATACATCATTAATTAAATGAACCTAAAAAGTAAATCTTTCTTATATTTTGAAACGGAGGGACTAATTGTAAAACCGTTTTCATTTCGTAAAATTTGCGTTTATTTTAACTTGATTAGAAATTCTCGAAGTGAATCATAGTGATAGATGCGAGATGAAATTATAGAAATAAATTTAAGTATAATACCATGGTAATACTTTCTATAATTTTATTTTCCATCTTATAATTACATTAAATATTTTTCCTGGTAATGACAATTGGAGAAAAACTATCATTCTTGCATGTTGTAAGCAAGTTAAGACATTTTGTGCCTCAACATATAATTGTGTTTTTATTCCAACAACAACATGAAAATATAAATGATCATATACTTTAGTTAGAAATATGAGATACAGAAATATATATGGTGGGTGGTGCGTGATTCAGAAGTTAAAATACTATCTAGGGCTTTATAGATGTTTCTTTGCTTCAAAGCCAAGGGTGTGTGGAAGATTGCTAATCATAATCACTTTACTTGACCTTTCTTCATTTGAATGATTGTACTGAATAACAAAACAGGTACCGTTATATATTTGAGCTTTTTTTTAATGAATATGGTTTTGGAAATTTGGTGGAGATGGTGATTAGGTATTAGGTAATATTTAGCTATCATTTGAAACTTAACTGTGTCGTTACTTTCATTTCACCTAAAAAAGAAGTTTCTGACACACGCACACATTACTTGGACATATAAAATGTTAAGAACGACATATCAACTAAAAACTTTTATAAACAAATAAGAATATGTTCTAACGAAAATGTTTGGTAAACACCCGATATATGTATATACACATTGAAAGAGAAAGAAATAAAAAAGAATTATGTGATATATGTGATAGGAAGAGAAAGATAGAGAGAAAAAAATAATGTGTTGAATAAGTGTTGTGAAAATTAAGGACTTGTTTGTTTCGGATTAAAATAAAAGTGATTTTGATATAAAATAATTTAGAGATTATATTTTAAAGATTTTATGAGAAAACTGAATTTATTTTGCGTTTGTTTACCGTAATAAAAATCAATTTTTTAAAATAAATAATTTAGTTTGTTTGGATACAACTATATAAAAGAGATTTTTTGTTACAAAATTAGTTCAATATTTTAAACCATATTTTCTCTCTCTTCTAAAAAAATCTAATTTTTGAGAAGCTGCTCTTAGTAGCTTCTCATTTGAAGTTGTTTTTTTTTTTAATTTTATTTAAATTTTAATTTTTTTAAAAAGTTGTAACAAGCATATACAACACTCTTAAAAGTGATTAGATTTTTCAAAAAATATATTTTTTTCTTAAAAAAGTTATTATTGTTGTTCTTAACAAAAAAATAAAGATTATTTTTGTTATAATTACCCATGATACATAATCCTTTACTGCTTTTAAAATTAATATATCTATTTTTTATGAGTGGTAGTTACATTTCCATCCACTAATTTGGTCGCTTTTGGTTTGGAAATTAAGTAATCGACTTTGATGAGTAACGTATATTGTTCCATAAAGCTGTGTATGCCACGATGTTGGTTGGGCTTGCATAGTTTTTCTTTCATGATAGCTGGGGCTTTTGCATAGTTGTTTAAAATTTAGTTTTTTCTAATTGTTGTTTTTAACCTTTATAAAGTACTTTTCACATAAAAAAATAATATTAAAATGACGTTATATTACTACTAGTTTAAATTAATTAAGGTCAACAAAAATTAATTCAGTTGCTAAGGAGTTAAACTCCCTGCAAGATGGTGAATTAAAGTTCGATGAACCTTAATATATGTCGTGATCCTAACGAGTCCTGAGTTTCTAAACTTTTTGTTATGAAAAAAAATTAAATTAATTAAGCAATGGAAATTTAGAAAGAAAAAAAAAAAGAAAATTTACCTTTGATTTTATCACTAAATTTGGCTTTAAGAATTAGTCATAAACATAGATTTTACCTTCTTTTTTTTCTTTCTTTTCTTTAAATAAATTTTAGTTGTTAACTTTTTTCCTAGTGGTGTATAAACTGTTTGAGCTCCAATCCTTTATTGAAATCTTTATGTATAGTTGTGTATCTTTATATACAACAGACCAAAAAGTTCCGATGAGGTAGATGAAAGTGTGGGATGCATGGATTTTTAACTGGTATAAATATAAAAAATAAATAGACAAATAGAATGTCAATAAAGGTGTGTGGAATTGTAAGTCACAAATCATTAAGAACTTGAAAATTGCTTTTTTGTCACTACGATTTGCTCTCGAGTATTCTAAAATGACAATTTTACCTTTAATGACAGTTAACAACCATCTGTTAGTAAACGATAATTAACTACCGTTCCAGACTTGTCATATACAGAAACTCATAACTCATTTATGTTAGGACTAAACTCAAAGAATGGAGAAGGCAAATAGAGCTACAGTTTCGTTAATCTATGAACTTGATCTATATACACACACATAGACTTATGGATCCATACATAATTGGAAAAGAATCAATAGAAAAAGAATCATAATTAATAGATATATCTATCGAAACGAAAGACAAATAGAAATGATGGCTTAGCTAACCAACTTTTGGGGACTTGCTTAAGAATAAATAAAGAGGAATCTTTGGTATTATTTTTTTTGGAGATTCTATGCAATTACTAAGTCATGATTTGACATATACAGAATGAAAATCTCATTCTCGAGTCTACGGGAATTTTTATAAAGGCTTTTCATATGCTTCTTAAGTCTAAGAGATCCTCGAGGCTTACTATGCCCAAAATATTGAGGGAGGATTACTATGCTCAAACTATCAAGGGAGACTTATTGTAGTGCTCGTCCTATTGAGGGTATGTGATCAACCTATTTAGGGAGGCTTACTGCTTTTAATGTTGTTCCCCTCCACTTGCTACCAAAATTACAAGCTTGTGGAAATTAAATGAATACCATATTATAAATTCCAATAACATCACTCAACAGATAAAATAAATGGTATAGGACTGGTTAAAAACTCATGTTCAGGAGAAAAGAGTGCCGAAATTGTTAACAAACAATAGAGAATAATTTAACTAAAATAAAAGTGGAAAATAGTTGTCTTCCATGCTCAAAGGCTCTCCAGCGTAGGCCTCCTTCCTTATTTTACTAGCAAAAAAAAAGAAAGAAAAAATACAATTTTCTAGTGCATACAGAAAAACTAAATGACAGCTTGTGGAATATTCTAGCATATAGTATATTTTACTATTCTTTTGCTAGCAAAATAACTCCATTCATCTCACTTGTACACATTGGTCATTACGACACCTAATATTAAATCCGCGAACTTTTGGACAATCTTTATCCCTTTTACAAGGAAGATTAAACATGTAAGGATTAGAACTAGATATTGTTATAACAAGAAATATGGATATAATAGAATCATAACATAAACTAACGTTAGAGTTTCAGCCATATTTCTCCTCTTTGTATCTAAAAAATAGGATGTAATTTGATATATTTATAGTGTATAAAGTTCTTGCTCATAAAATTAATTAATTCGTCTAAGCATTTATGAAATTTTAAAAACCTTCGAAAAATTATATCCATTGCTAAATGCCTCTTGAATATACCAATTTGTTGTGTTTGTCCCTTTAGTATACTTGAAAAAGGGGTCATATAATAAACTTGATAATCATAATAATTGTTGTAACTTTTTGAATATGTTTACAAATATACACTTATAAAAAAAATGTGAAAGATTGATTTAATACATCCACTAATATTGTAATAAAAAAAATACATTCAAATCATTAAATGAATGGTAGAAAAGTCATTTAAGCAACTCATGTGATCCTTTTTTTTTCTTTTCTATTAATGTCTAGTGGTTGATAGAAAAATTAATTGTTCTTTTTAATTTCTATGTTACTTTATAACTAAGACATCAAAAAAAAAAGGGAGGCTTCATGTGATGTGATCAAGATATTGAGAGAGGCTTACGGTGCTGACCTATTGAGGGAGACTTAGCATGATAACCTACTGAGGACTACTTATTATGTTTGACTTACTGAGGGAGGCTTATTGTTCTCGACCTATTAAGGGAGGCTTACTGTGGTGGTGCCGTGGTGGTGCCCCTCCTATTCAGGGAGGCATGTTGCTTTGAATATTTTTCCCCTATGTTTTCTGATGAGGTAGATGAAAGTGTGGGATGCATGGATTTTTAACTGGTATAAATATAAAAAATAAATAGACAAATAGAATCTCTTATTTATTAAAGTTAATCCGGAAGCAAATGTTTGCCCTAATTTTAACCTAACCCTAATGGTTAATTTTACTCTAACTAGACCATTGACCCGTGCTGACGCCCGGGTCATATAAGAGAACAAATACAGCGGAAATAGAAAGTAAAAACTTTACTTGAATCAAAAAAATAGTATGATTCAATTCATAAAATTAATTGCCGCAAACGTTTTTAATGTACAATATTAAACAATTTACATGACATCAACCCTGTTACGGTAACATGACATATAAATTTGATGGCATAATTTATTGACGAAAAGAAAATCCAACGTCTGTCGAAATAGAAAAACTACCGATATGAAATAAAAACAATACTACAAAACAAAGTGCTACACGTTACGGAAAACTTCTTTGTAGACCACATTAGGTGTCACATCAGTATCTTGACCGTCTCATCATTGATCAGTATCTTTAAACCATCCCTTGAAGTAACCCTCGATATTGCGACGTACAATTGTCCTTGTGAAAAAACAGGAGACGGTAGATAGACAACAACATTTTTTAAAGACTGACCCTGACTCTTGTTAATAGTCATTGCAAATGAGACAGACAACAGAAACTGCCAAAAGGATGCCTTTTTCTTTTTCTTTTTGACCAAATGATGCATTTTTCTAATTGT
>Ga0315915_1002294_pt1 | contig 24064 bp, 17 predicted proteins | sample MpolbnodulesMG_FD_207738 | JGI IMG/M metagenome (GOLD analysis project Ga0315915, IMG submission 207738) | Medicago polymorpha root nodule microbial communities from Los Angeles, California, United States - branched nodules | ecosystem: Host-associated > Plants > Roots > Nodule | place: USA...
CAACACTGAATGTTGACTCTATGACATAGTCTATCTGGTTCAAGCTTTTAAATTAAGCGAAGTGCATTGCAAAAGCTAGCTACTAATTTAGTCCCACATCGGGGAGTTTGTAAGCATTAGAGAGAGGAGTATCTATATAAGCTAAGTGCATCACGTAGTTACAATAGGCTTGTGATGGTGAGCACTACAGTAAATATAAAGAGCTTACTATCAATTTCCCTTGCTAAGGTAATTTAATTTTGAATGGGTCTAGTATATTCTTTTGTTTATTGCATATAATCCGTATATTATATGAATTATCATGTACTAATCTGATAGAGTACATCATTTTGGTACTCGTTAAGTTTTATTTTAGTTAATCTATGTCTTTTAAGGAAATAAATTAAAAGGACAAAGATGTAAAACTTTTAAATTGTGTGACTTGAGCTAATGATTTTAGCCTAATGAGCTGAACTTGAGCTCCTAAAAAAGTTTGTGTCAAACTCGAGTCGAGTTTCGAACCGAACCAATTTTTATCGAGCCGAGCTCAGACAATTTTGATTTGATCAAACTCGAGTCGAGTTTCCAACCGAACCAATTTTTATCGAGCCGAGCTCAGACAATTTTGATTCGACTCAACTCATTTCCAACCCTATTTCTACATAATTTATTATTAGTCAAATTTGTTTCCTTCACTTTGTTTTTTACTCTCTTCTAATCCATGTTCATATATGAGTATCAGTTGATAGTCTTAATTAACATTTCAAGGTAAGAAACATTCATTTAATAAACATATTATCCGGAAAAGGCAGAGGATGTGATATGAGCCAAACGGGCATAGACGAGTTAAGATCCTTTCCATTTATGATTTTCTCCATTTCTACCATTTGAAGAGATAAAGACACATGAAATAGCATCATATTTATATCATATTGAATGGAATACAATTTCCAAGTTACATTGGATTTTGACCAAAAAAAAACTAGTTCGCGAAGTTACAATCATCATATTAACATATGCAGATAACTTTGGGTTAAAACCAACTTTTCTAGTATCACAAGTGAAAAGAAAAGCAACAAATGTTAATTTCAAAATAAGCTAAATCACACCAACGCCCTGGTCCAATTTTTAACAACCACCAAACATTTTGACCATAAATGTGGAATACTCTTCCAACAATCTTATTCCAAGATGATTTGACTATAAATGTGGAATACTCTTCCAACAAGGATTCAAACCATGACACTGTTTTGATATATTATCCCGGAGAATCCAACCTTTGTTGGCACACATAAACCAAGTGGGTTACTACTTTTCTAAACATTTACCTCTTGTAATCTAAGCCTCTTGTTCCTCACTCTTATCCAGCTCACCAACTCTTCAGCAAAACACAAGAAATAAAAGATTGTGCTACCATCCTTCAAAAAAAAAATATTGTGCTACCAAACTAGATTTTCCACAAGATTTTTGCATAGGCACTACCAAATGTTCTCATTTAAAAATAAAAGCTTTATAATAGAACTGAGTTATCTGTTTACAAGAAATATGACGTAATTCATCCCATATCTTAAGAACAACTGTGTATATATGTAATAAATTATAAACATACAACAATGCGGTCTACACTTATAACTTGAATGCACTTTATAAATAAAGAATGTAAGTAAATAAAACAAAAGCAAGGATAATAAAGAACAAGAGGAGATAGGGGAGGGGGGTTGGGGTTGCCTAATTGCGTCATATCCGAGCAACATAGGAATTTGCCTGTGTAACATATCTAACCCACCGATATGGCTCATGCGATCCAGATTTCTTTCCTATTTGCAAATATTTTACCTGCAAGGATGAGGAGTGTTATTGAGACACAAAAAAGTTGACATCGTATAAAATAAACTCAGCATGAGTGTGTAACCCGAGGAGAGAGAGAAAAAGAAATCCGGAGAGAGTAATATAAAAACAAAAACCGTAATTTTATACAGTGCTGATGTCGACTTAACGTTTCTGTTTAGGAAATGTATTAAGCACTTGGCATGTTCAAATGGCTCCTTCATTTTAAGGGGTCAGAATATTTAAAGGGACTTCAGTTATACAATACTCAAATGTAGATGGCAGTGTTTTTTGGCATCCGTAAATTTAGTTTTTCAATTAAAATAAAGAAATCCAGTAATTTGATATTAACATTATTCCTAAAACTAACTGGCCAAAAACACCTGTCTATTTCTCCAAACTGATTGAGAAAGAGATAAAACGAGTGGGGGGGAGGGGCCAGCTCAAAAGTATGGGTGGTTCAGCTGGCAGACAATGAAATGACAAGCAGCCAAGTCTAGTATTTAATTATCATAAAAAGGAATACTGTTCCATGATCACCGCTAACTAAAAAACATCAGTAGTTTGAACAGGTTTACAAGACTGTTAAGTCACAGGCTCACAGCAAATATAAACACCACATGACAAAATAGAGAATAAGAAAATAACACATCTGAAATGATGCACCAGGTTAGTATTCAATAAACAGATTAGAGAGTTCACGGAATGGGCACCATTGAATCTATCTAGTAGGGTAGTAGACAAGGATGTCTTTGATAGAGGGAAGGTTTTTGGTCAAATTAAAACTATAAGAGAAAAACAGCAAGTTGACATGTTGGTTTACCTGAAGCTGTGATACATTGTGCATTGGTATAGTAAATGTCATGCTAACAGGCCCAGATTCTTTCGTTATATTACCTGTTAAGAAATAAGTTTGCATAAATTTGATTTGATATATTAATCATTCAATCAAAGAAAAAAAACTAACTGTTTAGTGCATGCACTAACGAGAATAAATACCATGTGATTCCTGAGAAAAGGTTAGCTTTGCACGTAAAGTATGCTCAGATCCCCCATTAATCTGTGTACCGCACTTGTCAGTCACCGTTATCTCCAAAAAAAATGTCAATGACTTGAATTAAAACACTTGAGAAAATGATAAGGAATATTACCTTCTTTAAACTCCATTCTAGCTTCTTATTTGCCTCCCTAAAATCAGTTGTCTGTCCAGTAGCACCAGGCTCCAGTTCAAAACTAACTCTGCAACAATTCCATATGACTACTCACATCAGCAACTACAAGACCAGCTATCATTAATACAGTTTACATGTTTCATATGCAAAGAAATGTTGTTTTCCTAGTTTTTTGTATCGGAAGTTATCCATAACAAATGTGCATGAAGCATGATATGCTAACTCCCACAAAGGACTGTTCAAAAAAACCACTGAACCGAACCGCGGTTAAATAAACCGAACCATTTCTGTAAGTTCATGAACCTAACCAGTTTTTTCTCAAACAGGTCGATAACTGGAACGGATCCGCAGTTACCCAAACCGAACCTTTCTGATATAAATTGATGTCGAAAAAATCAAGTGTTGTAATTAGAAACATCTGATTTCTCCTTACAGAGGTGAGAAGTAGCGAAGTTGGTGAAAACATCAGTATCGGTGTTCGGATCATCAGTAGTACCAGCGAGGACCATGAATCAGTCTTAGGAGAGAGAAAATGTGTTTAAACATGAGAGAGAATTGGCTGTGGCCCAAAACTTGAAAATGGAACAAGGAGAGGAAGGAGAGTTGGACGGAGAAAGACCCGGCCAGAAAACTGCCAGCACATAGCCACGGGCGGTTGAGACAGTGGCCGGTGGTGGGACATTGCCCGAAAGAGAAAGGGCCTCTCAATAGGCTCTAGATATCAATAAATACATGGATCCTAATCTTATTTTCAACAGTATCAAAACCTTCACGAACAAATGGTCAAGAGAACAATACTTGCTGACTCAATTCTTCAAACAGGAAACGAAATTTAGCATAAGCAAAAGTTAGTAACTCATAGTATTAGTACAGACATCATGATCAAAGGGTCCTTGGATGAGTAAGCATGTTATGTGTACAACTATTCATGGGCCATTACCTAATAGAACAATCTGTTAGATGAGTTGGTAATGCAAGTTTGCAATTCTTTCAATATTGATCACAAACAAAAGATTTGATAATATCTAGAGAGTCTAATCAAGTAGTTATACATATTAATTGATAGTTAACTCAAAATTTCATTCAGCATAACCAGTGGAGGAATGCAATCATGTTTACTCAAGGAGGGAGGAAATTTTAAAAACTGTTCTTTAATTGGAGTAAATAATTAATTCCTCCAAACATTTTAGTTCTTAAATTAGTCAACCATCCCATCCAGAGTTTTATACCTAGTTCTACTCCTGTTCAAAACCTATTTGGCATTCTATGCACCTATAGTAAGACAAAACCACGACCCAAAATTTTAAAGACTTCAATCGTTGAATGCATCAAACCAGTTCTGTGAAAGTTTCTAACTACTATCAGTGAAACATACTTTCTTGTCATTTATTAACTGATACATAAGTACTATATATAATAATAACAATAATACCTGGTGGTATATTTCGGTAGTGGCATCTGCACTTTAATAGTGTTTGCTGTTATACTTGAGGCAAACTCGGCACTTACTTTAAGAAATACTTCTGCCTGTAATATAAATTCAGAAGTGTTATTGAGTATGAAAGCAACTTTAAGATTTGAAAAATGGTTTATACTAAAACATGAAACATTGGAAATAGTATCGTTTTCTTTCAGTTGCCTTCGAGATATCCGACCTAAGAACCTAATTGGGAACAGTGACCTCACAAGGGAGGGGGGAAATTTATATACAACATCGTTGTGATTAGCACATTTTCAAGGAAACAAAAAAAGAATAAAAAAAGAATATAAATATTGAAAAGTAGATATCACCTTAAGGGACCCTGCCTCTTCAATCAAAGCATTGATGCGAAAAGGAGGCTTAAATGGCTGGGTCATACGGTAATTCATGACTGGAAATTCACCGTCGGGAGGTATCTAAAAATTGGCAATCCAAGACAACAGTTAAAATAATAATCAAAAGAAAGAAATCTGAAGAAATACTACTGCTTATGTACTCACCAGGGATAGAGTTCTGTTTGTTTCAAAACTATCCAGACGAACAGATTCATGGAAATTGCAGTCATCTAATACCACTGCTCCTGAGCCAGAGGAACTCCGATAACCTGCTCTAGAAACATTTCAAAAATAAGTTTTATGGGTAGACCACTGGAGACAATTGTTTTGTAAAATGATGTAAAGCTGTGTAAATTCTGTGTGTCCATAATGAAATCACACACTTTATATTTATAATGGTTTTACAAGAAACGAATTGAATGCTTGCTTGATAAGTAGGCACTAGCCTAGGAAGTTGTATACTCTAGGAGTAAGAACAATCAATCTAGGAAGTTCTGTGTAAAATTATATGTCCATAATGAGATCACACACCTTGTATTTATAATGATTTTACAATAAACAAATTGAATGCTTGCTTAATAAGTAAGCACTAGCCTAGGAAGTTGTATACTCTAGGAGTAATAACAATCAATCTAGGAAGTTGTACAATTAAGGGAATATCTAAAGATTCTTAATTTTAACACCCCCTCCTCAAGCTGCATACATGACATGCACCAGTCTTGTTACAGCAAAACAAAAATCACCATCAAGATGATCATCAACTGGAAGAGGAGGCACCATTAATAATCATCTGTGAGAATATAGTCACCGAGTCACCACCAGATTGGGTGTTGATAGGAAGGAAAAGGCACCACCAATATGAACCATATGTGGGAAAGGAGTCATCAAACTACTGAAACCACCTCGTAATGTGGAAGACGGTTTCTGAGACGGACAGCACTGGAAGCTGGTGGCCAGAGAAGGCTGCACGCGCTTTCATGCACAAATCTGGAGGCGACGTGTGGGGCCACGTGTGGAGGGGGCAGCTGCGCGTGTGGTAGCTGGTAGCATTGATAAAAGAACCACCATGCTCGCCGGAGGATTCCGATGCGATTGGTTGTGGCGTTTGGTGTTGGGTCACACCGGAAAAGTGGCAATTGGTATTTGCACATCTAGAGAAAGGGTGTGAAGCACTAGTCTGAAGGTCACTGAAAGGGATGAGCATAGTGATAAACACCTCAATGGAAGCTGGTACTTGCACAGCAGAAAAGGGTGTGAAGGTCACCGGAAGAGATGAGCACAGTGATAAACACAACAGGAAGGAGTGTGAAGGTCACTGGAAGGGATGAGCACACTGATAAACACCTACTGAAACACTTCTAATAGGTGGTGCTTCCGGCGGCGGTGAAGCACAGGGAAAAGTTCACAGAATCGGAACTTGCTCTGATACCATGTAAAATTATGTAAAGCTCTATAAATTTTGTGTCCAAAATGAGATCACACACTATTTATAAAGGTTTTACAATAAATGCATTGAATGCTTAATATGTAAGCACTAGCCTAGGAAGTTGTATATTCTAGGAGTAATAACAATCAATCTAGGAAGTTGTACAATTAAGGGAATATCTAAAGATTCTTAATTGTAACAGTACCAGGCCAGATATTTAAGCATGAATCTTCAATTGTGAAAATTAAAAACTAAAAGAACTGAAAAAAGATACCAGAGACTGGTCCCTCGCTTCTTCCAATGGAAAGGTCGTCATTAAGAGCTAAGCGAATTTCAGGATTGCCAGTAAGATAGCTCTTCATTTGTATGGTGCCATCAATCTCAGAAGTCAATATATATCCCTGAGCCATTAAGAATATTAAGAATGACAAACAAAACATACGGGACATGAATAACTTGAAATACAACTAACAACAACCAAGCTTATCACACTAGGTAGCAGTACTTCAAAATGTGCATCAACAAGAATGAAATCCGTTTCGTACTAGGTATCTACATAGATTGAACAATGTCATTTTGTCAAATGCTAAGTTTTTAGGAAGGTCTTCAGATCTGCATCTGTTTTAGTGGCTTCTCATGGTTTTACTTGGCCCTTCTCCACATCTATTTATTGGCCTATCTCCATCAAGTAGACTTTTCATAGTATGGTATCTATGGACAATCCATTTTAGCTAGAGAGAGAGAGTCTGTTAATTTTTCCTCTAAGTATGTTACTTTTAATTTCTTCATATACACTCAATCATTACCTCGTCTTTTCTTGTATGCCCGCTCACTCATTAACCACAATTATTTTCATTTCGCAACACTTACCGTGTGCTCTTGCCGGAACTTTACCACCTAACATTCACTACCATAAAACATCGCTAGTCCACTATTGTGCATCACAAAAATGCATCCAACAGTTACTCATTATGTTTCATTAAATTAGTTTAGCCATTTAAGAGGAAAACAGTAACTAAATACACTTTTAATTGAACTCAATGGTTGTTTGCTCAGATTAAATAAGTTTCAAGTACAAAAGTGAGTCAGGAATTAAATATGATCTCAACTATTGCCCCCCGAGATAGAAATTTGTTTTATCAGTTGAAATCCTGGAAACCGTAAGCAAAGGTACCCATGAGATGAAGCAAAAATAGACCAATAAAAAATCCATACAGATATTAAGTCTATGTACTCACACTAGAGCTAAAAGTGATGCTGATTTTCTCAATTATATCCACAAAGATTTCCTCCCTCCTTCTACCCCCAGGCTCTGTTGCAACAACAGACTTTGTAACAGCTATTCCCGGCATTCTTTTTGTCCCCTGCTGCATGAAACAAAAATGAAGAATTACTATATCATAAACACAACCGCAAAAGATATTAAGTGCTTGAAATAAAAGATATTAGAAATCTTACAGAAAAGATTGCAGCAGGTCCAAGAGGTGACAGACGTGCTGCATCAATTACAAGTGGCTCATTGAAAATATAGGACTTCAACAATTCTGTAGATGTTGTTTGCACATAACCGAAATCCTGGTTCAAATAATGACATCAGGTCCCTCATGGGTAAAAAAAATGGAAACATGATTAATTAAATGTAAATCTTAGGTCAAAGCAAGAGTAAAACATAAAAAATCAAATAGGCATTTGTTGTTCTTTTTATAAAGAAAAACAGAAACAACATCCATCAGAAATTTAGTGTGGTTTTCATTTCCATTTTAATTCCATAAAAATATTAAGAGCATATCTCTCAAACCTATCAGATGCTATGCTACAGATATTCACTGTCCAAAAAACCACTTCATATTGATAGCAAAGACTCAATAGAGGGTATGAAGAGTAGATTTAAATACCAATAAAGGGGAACAATCAAGAGAAAGTAGATAATTAAAAGAAGAAACAATACAGTTGAGAAAATATAAGATCAGTTATGTAGAAGAACTCACAATAACTTCATCGAGTAACTCGTAAACCAGGACAAAGTTTTTTCGTAATGAGTCTTCATTGAGAATCCCAAGGTAATCTTTAATAACACGAGCAATTCTTTGTAAAAGCTCGAAGACGAAGGAAGGTGATATATTAACCCTTGTAGTTGCAACAAACAGTAAGCCAACAACTTTCACATGAAAGTAATTTACACCATCTACATTCTGTCAACAAACAAATAAAATAAAACATAAGAAATCAGCATATTCTACCAGAAGAGTTGCAAATGACATAACAAGAATAGACATTTACAGCTTCAATAAAATTCATTTTCTGAGATATAAACATGGGTTTTGCTAGAAGACACCCATGAAGGTGTCTTTTAACAATCCACACCTCAAGGTATGATTATCAACTTTTTAGTTATAACTTGCTAAAAGACACCTTCATAAAAATTAGTTGGTGTCTTTTAGCAAATGCTTATAGGATAACTTGCTAAAAGACACCTTTTCATAAAAGGTGTCTTCTAGCAAAATCCTATTAATAATTAGCATGACTGGTCAATCATCTACAAACTACAAAGTACGAAGCCTTTTTCACATTTGCAACATTTCTGAAATTTCAACATTTCCAATTGTATTATGCAAAGTAACAGGGTGGGACAGTGGGTGTTCTAAGGTAATGTTCCAATGAAAATTACTATGTATGTGATACAAAGGAAACATGACGATCCAATTATTTCAAGCCTAAATCATGTTAATACATACTCTCTTCCTGATCCAAAAAGATAATACCTACAAAGACAGGTGGTGCCTCCTGCAGTTCGCCATCTTCCCAAAACTTTACTTTGCGGAAAAATATCTCTGCACTTCCCCTTGGGACCTCACCACGATCTGCAATATAGAGAATTAAGTCAATATAGCCACTGAAAGATTCATTTACCATTCTCAAAATATTAGTCACTATATCATGTTTTCATTCCATTCGGTGGCAAAATTAACAGGTTTCAAATTCTAAGGAATATAGATTTATTCCGAATTCCAATGCTTTTGAGCTCGTGCAACATGATTCAAACAGTGCATAAACCTCATCAAAACTTCAGCATTCATATAATACGAATCAATTAGCAACACAAAGTTCAGATTTCAAGATTTTCTGATTGAATTAATTAGCACACGAACAAGATGCAATTAAATTAAGATCTGGATGCGTAAATTTGAATCGATAATTGATGCAAATATTGGATCAAGGAAAATAGAATCAGATCCAAGAGTAAAGAAAAACGAAAATCGGAATGGAAAATTGAAGTTGAGAGAGAGAGAGAGAGAGAAGCTAACAGTCACGGAAAACGATGTTATCGCCACGCTGTGAAAGTACGAAGAACTGTGAGATCATGGTTCCGCTCGATGCTGCACTGCACTTTCTTCTGTGATGGCTGTTTTGCGAGCGAGCAATGAAGACGATAATAATTCAATAGTCTTTGTGATTAACGGTATCTACCCTTTAAAACAAATATTAACAAACTTGATAAATATATGAGCTCACTTTTCATTGTCTCAATTATATTTTTAAACAACTTTTTTATAATAAAGATTGTTGTTTGTGTCATTAAAAAAATAAGAATTTAAATTATATTTTTTGGTATATTGTTGATGTCATTAAAATAGATAATTATGATTAATTTGATTTGTTATAATTTGAAAGCAAAAAGAATTTATATTTTTACTTTTAATCAAAATCAAAATTTCATAAAGAACATCATTTATAATTTTTAAACGCAACGCAATAAAAAACGAAAAGATGAGTTCGTACGCGTCTTTTCACTACTATATATTATAGGAACATAATGCTAGATTTCGATAGTTTATTTCATTAGATAAATTTTTAAGTTTATAATCACCGTAATCTTAACAAAAAAAACAATATTAACCTCTGAAAACAATTAAGCTATTTTTGATCAAGTTAATTTAAATCTTTAAGACCTCTGGGAAAAAAATTAATCCTTAAAAATATAATTTATTTTTATTTTTATTCATAATTGACTGTTTATAACACTTTTCAAAAATTGATATAAAGTAATTGCTCAATAAACTTTTTAAGGAAAAATAACCAAGTAGAACCGTCTAAACAGACTATCTGACCTATTTAAGGTCGACTCTAACAGGCTTTCGACTTTCACAGGCCGAATCAAAAAGCCATGTTTAAAAATGAATTTTAAAAAAACCACATGAGTTCGACCCTATACAGATTGAAAGCTAAATGAGCCGGCATGCATATACTTTAAAAAGTTGAAAAACAATATAAAATTTATTTGTAGTAACAATATACTCTCTGTGTTTTTTTCAATTTCATTTAATAAGTAATATATATAGACTATATTATATTTCAGAAACATCAATTATTAAATAAATTTAAAAATATAAAAATTACTTGTAAATATGATCAAATGGAGCGCCATTTTTGGATTGTAATTTAAATATAATCTATTTATTATAACAAATGAAATATTATGTCGAATCTAATTATTAATTAGCTCCATCACAAGGGTACACAACTAGCTACTTTATAGAGAATGTAACCAAGTGGCCGACTCTTTGGCCACTCATGGTCTATCTCTAAGTTCCATTTCTTTTTGGGATGATGTTTCTGACTTCATTAGACCTGCTTTCTTTAGTAACAAAGAAAGAAGGACTAACTTTAAATTTACGTCTTAGTTTGGGAGTTTTAACCTAGTCCCCTCCCTCTTGTATCTATTTCTTTTTGTTTATATATATTGGGTTGGTTCGCTCTTTGCTTCCACCCTTTTTTTGCTAAAAAAAAAAAAAACTAACCACCTTTAAAAAAGAAAAATTGTATTTATAACACGGTAAACTTGAGAAGTCAATTATATATAGAGTCCTAGAAATGCAGTTTAATTTCTTTTTCTGCTTCTTGCTATCCTTCAGAAACCATTTTTATTTTATATGTCTCTTATTGATTCAATGAAACTCAAAAATAGTTTACTGTTGTTTTTTATATGTTTCTGGAATATTTGTTTTTAGAAATAGAGTCCAAGTTTGTGAAGGGGTGTGATATAGCCTTAGCTTCCTTTCCTACTATGTCATGCCTGCATTTAGATTCCAAAACATAAGCGCAATCACGGCATTGAATCCAAAAATTTCCTTTTTTAAGTCAACATTTCATTCCCATGTATTTATACGTGAATCATCCTCCTTTTCTTTTTTTTAATTTAGGCGGGTTGTCGGCCATGGGCGAATCCAGACTTTAGGTACATGTGGAGCTAAAATTTCAAATAAATAATAATGCAAACTAATTTTTTTTAATCAACAAATATTATTCTCGTCGAGATTGTGTAAGAAACACAAAAACTCGCGGATCAAATAATCTAAAATACAGTAGTGTGCTCTTACAAAGGTGCTAAAAGCAAAAGAGCAAGCACCTGTCAACCCAATACTCAGCAATTCCATAAAAATAAACACTATGCAAGGCAAAAATACTTACTGCTAAAGTGACAACAGCCAAAAATACTTACTGCTAAACATGTGGCTCCACATGGCACCAATGTGCATCCGCCCCTGTTGTAGGCTACTCGTGATCTAAACCGACTATTTTAAACGGGCTTTTACAGGTCGGACTAAAAGGTCATGAAAAAAATTCAGGCTTTAATTTTAGAATTATGCTCTTTACCCAACAGTTTTTGCTCATTCCCAACTGAAAAGACGAAAATACCCCTACACATGTTAACTCAATATGAGTTAACTCACATTGCCATTTACACTAACGTGAGTTAACTCACGTTCATAGCAGATAACAGTTACTGCATTTAATGCAATGCAGTAACTGAACAAAATATTGAAATGTCATAAATGACCCGTAATCACGACACATTCATAACTGAACCGAATTACGTCAGTTTAACAACAAAATCACATAATCGCACGTAAACGATCCAAATTACACAAAATCATTGTTTTTCACACCATCACATAATCACACATAAACGATCCAAACAATCCAAATTACACAAATTCGCCGGTAATGACCCGTAATCACTTAATCACACTTAACGATACGTAAATGATCCAAATTACATGAATTTGTATTAAAATTCTTAAAATCACATAACGGTCTAAATAACCAAAATTCATTGTTTTTCCCAAAATCACATAATCACATATAAACGATCCAAATTACACAAATTCGTCGTTAATGACGCGTAATCACTTAATCACACATAATGACACATAAACGATCCAGATTACACATAACACAAATTCATTTAAATTCAACATTACGGACACAAATTCAAACACATTAGACTATTACACGTTCATTAATATTACACTTCAACGGATCGGACATAAAGATGTAAAGTTTTATTCTCAACCATTAACCTAAAGATGTAATCAACGTCGCTATCATCTTCGAGAAGTTGTGGATAATACACGGTCTTCCAGAAGTCCTCTTACTTATCCTCCCCCAAGTCAATGCCTGGCACATTTACTACTACATCATATGTTCTTTGATTTGAACCAATATGGATAAAGTATCTGTCAAGTTTTGCCTTCAACTCGTCCAACTTGTCGGTGGTGTTTACAAAGAACCTAACCCTTTTTTTCACGGTTGCATAAAGGACATGAAGTTCAACTGGATCTTGTGCATCTTCACACATGTTTCACTTCACAAAATATAATGAAAAACAAATATGAGACAAAAAAGATAAAATAAATAGTTGAATAATTAGAGACAAAAAATGCAAGCAATAATTGGCGTGACATAACCAGCCACCAAAAAATATTCACTTCATATATTTATATAATATATATAATGTTAGTTACATATTGGCCATAAATATCCAAATTACATAACCGGCCACTAAAAAATACGTCAGGGTGTAATACCATCAAAAAATAGGACGAACATCGACCGACCAAAAAGTGTCATAACCTATCTAACTAGACTATTGATAGTGCATAATCAACATCTTCATCCATGACTTCGAAATTTTGCTTTGGCTTTTTCGGAGTCGGAGTGTCACAAGTAATAGGATTGTGCTCATTTGTTGGTTTCTTTGGCGGCTTCACATTTCCTTGAAGGCGGCTTGTCTATCCATAAACTCAAAATACCATTTCTCCGCCTCGTCAATCTTGTGATTCATCCACTCCTTACAAGGAGGTGGTAATGGACAATCTTCTTTCTACAAAACATGAAGAAAGTGACCGGGAATTAAGCAAAGACACATGATGTTGGAATATGGCTTCAGTGGTGGAGCACCTCGGATTGGGAAATATGTCTCACATATACCTATTTCGGACAAAGTCAATAGAACAACGACTCTATTGTAGCAAGTAGCAATAATGTGACCCATATTCGGAGTGGTCAACCACTTATCTATCAACGTAATACAACTTCTACTTATTGGAGGGCGTAAACCATCTAAGATAAGTTTAAAAGGCCTCTCGGTACCATATATCGGCAAATAGTCACTCTTATAATTTTTGAAATCATTAATAAGTGAATGATGAACCAAAACATGACTATCCTCATCCATTCCCAAGTGCCTAGCTATGACCCAGAAACCATAATTACCATCCCCTCTAACATTCACAATGTCTTCAATGTAAGGTCTCATGATCATTGGAATTTGTGAAATGTATGGTATTTTCAAATAAGGAATTAATTTTGAAGTAGGAGTCGAAGCTTGTGAGCGGGAGCAAATGCCAAGACGTGGACCTTTACTCTTTGAAACATTACTCTTGACTTGTGAGAATTGACTGTCGAGATTTTGAAAATCAATAGTCTCCCACCTAGAGGGGATTCGACCCGTGGACCTCGTTTTCGGTAGACTTCACCTTTTTAGGTGATCCCTTGGTTACCACTTTTCTTGGAGGTGGCTTCAACATTGTGTCCTCCGGAAATCCTAGTTCACCCAACGTTTCTTTGATATGGAGTTTCATCTTGTAATGGGCCCTCTTGAGACGTTCTTGAATGACGGTTCATTCCTCCGTAACGGAAAAATGTGCATCAATCTCTTCTTCAATTACACTTAACCTTTGCCAATGAGAGTGTATTTCATCCAAAAGAATAGGCAATTTTTTCTTTCTCTTCTCGGCAATAGTACAAGCACAAGGCAACCCATACGTTGTCATTTGCACGCAAACACAATCTTCTTTAGCAAAGCTGAATGTCCTAAAACGTTGTAATTCTTCATCCATAAAACCCAAAATGGCTCAAGAGACATCCCTCCAACTCAGAGAATAATTTCTGTTTTTTGTACTTGTGTACCATGACAGTTATGCTCCTCCCAAAACTTCCTTGTATCTCACCTAATTGGTTTTTCAACATTTTGTCAATTTCATCCCAACATGATACCAAATCTCCCACACTACTCCTCAAATATCTTTTCAATTGTGCATGAGCCGATTCAACAATGTTGGTGGTTCTACACCCTAGATGCAAAAATTTATTCGTCCATGCCATCACAAAATGCTTCTTAAGGGGCATAACTGTGGTTTCAACATATTTAACAAACATTGGAAATGGTCCGCATACCTCCTCTTTGAATTTCAACCATGCAATTGCATATAAATCCTCAGTAGGAGAGTTAGCCACATCTCTCCAAGCCCTCACTATTTTCTTAACATTATCACAATGCTTCTCATCATTCGCTTCCTTCACAGGTTTGCCAACAACTTTTGCATCTGAAGGCTTGACTTTGACTCTACAATCCTTGATGGACTTAGCTTTGACATTCTTCTCAATATGAAAATAGCAAAGTATATGGTCTGTTTTTGGGAGAACTTTGGCAACGACATTCATCAAAGTGGTGTCCCTATCAGTGACAACCACCTTAGGCATGTTGAGTTTTGAGGTCAAAAGACCAACCAACATCTCAAGTACCCAAGTAAAGTTATTCTCTTGTTCAAAGGAAAGAAAGGAAAATGCAATCGAATACGTCAATTTGGTAGAGGTAACACCAACAATCTCAAATAACGGCATTCAGTAGGTGTTGGTTTTGTAAGTAGAGTCCATGACTAAAACAGTATGAAAAGTGTTAAGCATATTAATTGACTCTAAATGAGCAAAAAATAAGTCTTCAAGAGTGGTTTCCTCACTATTTGCTCTTGTAAAATAGACGTATATATGCTTCTCCAACTTTGAAATCAAGTATTACATCTCCGTTTTGTCCTCTCTTTGCCCCTTGCGCCATCTAGTTCGTGCATTGTACACTTGCTTGATGATTGTCACACTTTCTTTGTTTTTTTCCTTCAAATCCGTGAGAATATTCCTAGGCGGCGCCAAGATATTTGTCATGTCGATAACTCTTTGCTTCTCCTCCGCTTTTAGTCGACCCGCAAGAAGGTGGCCGATTAACTTTGGCGCCAACTCATGGTTGTGAATTACACAAAGCATTGCAATTCAACATTCTTGTGTATTCTTCTCAAAGAAGTATTTTAACCTAAACAGACATTCACATTTCCTTGATCCCGTGCCTTCAAGCTTCAGTTTCTTCCTCGTCTTAGGTGGCTTGTATTCATCACTCCTTTCACATTGCATCGTCAAGTATGACCTTATTAAACTAGATTTATCTATAGAAATAGTAAATCCGGCCTTTGCCACTTGTCGACGAACCCAACCAAGTAATTCTTCTCGATCTCTCCATCTTTCATTTGTTGCAAAAAATGACCCGGTGTTTACTTCAATAACATGAACACCGGTAGGTACCACATTATGTTTTTCTTCAAAGTTAAAGTTACCGGTAGGTACCGGTTTTGGTTTTGCTTGGTTGTGAACAATGTGAGCTTGAAAAGGAATTTTCAGTTTAAACTTCACATCTTTAGTTGGTTTGACATCGCTGGAACCTACGCCTACGCTGAAAGCTTCAATTTTGGGCGGTTTCGGTTCAACGCCATCATCCGCCACATTTTCAACCATATCACTCTATGTCAATTGAATAAAAAATAACAAGGAAAAAATAAATAAATAACTTGTGCAGCAAGCAAAGCAAGGAAAAAAAAGGGCGCAAAAATTCAAATTTTGGGCATCATAGTAGCGTGAGTTAACTCACGCTGAGCCCTATCAACTAGTACAAAAAACTTACGAACCTTGCAGAAAAATCAGGAAAAACAGATGAGTTTTGAGGATACATTACATGTTCTTTGATGCTTGATGAACGTAGAAACTTGCTTCCTGACGATTTGCAATGATTTGGAATGAAGATTTTGACCCAAAGATTCGCACTTTTTGGGTTTTCGGAGGTGGAGGGAAAAAAATGGAGTTGTGTGGTTGCTTGCTGGGTTTTATTCGAAAATAATATTCAGTGTGACTTAACTCACGCAACGTGAGTTAACTCACACTAGGGCAAAATAGTCAATTCAGTTGGGAGCGAGCAATTTTTGTTGGGTAAAGAGCAGAATTCTTAATTTTAATGTCCAAGCCCTATGTTTTAAAGGGTTTGGCGGGCCGACAAATACCCATTTTAACAGCTCTAGTTACGACCCGATCGGTTGAGTAATCACCTTAGCATATATTGAGCAATCATTTTTTATATGTTAGATATTCTTCTATTTAGAATATTTATAATAAATTTTCAGAAAATAGAGAGAAAAATATGGGAGAAAATGTAATTGTAAAATTTATAATACGTTGAATATCATTATTTTTTATGCAATACATTTATGGCGCGACGATGTCTTTTTGGCGTGATGTTTGGTGTGGTGGCGTGTCTTTTCGTGATCGTTTTCGGCGTCTCTATGATTTGCCTGATAACAAGACGATTACGGTTAGGAATATATGTTTGTCTGGATGGGAGGAAGGGGGTGAGGTGTGGAGGTGGTGTCGTAGTTTATAGGTGTGGGAGGAGGAAATGATAGGACATTACTACTGATAGTTTCTTTGCAGGATACTATTTCAGATGTGTGGCAGTGACATCTGGATCCAATATGGGGTTATTTTGTTTGTGGTGTTTATGAAATGCTGACATCTAATGAGCATGCTCATGTTTCTCCCATCATGGACTTAATATGGCATAAGCAGGTTCCCTTGAAGGTATTTGTTTTTGCTTGGTGATTGCTTCGCGATAGATTACCAACAAAAACAAATCTGGCGACTCGCGGTGTCATCTCTTTAGAGGCTCGGTTTTGTGTGGCTGGATGTGGCCACCTTGAAGACGCATGACAAATGTTTCTTCTATGTCCACATTTCGCTTCCCTTTGGCCGATGGTGCGAGCTTGGATTGGGTTTGATGGTGTCGACACTCAGGTTATTCAGAATCACTACTATCAGTTTATTTATTACACAGATCGTCTAAAAGCACGACATAATTTTCTACAGCTCATATGGCTTTTGTGCTCTCGGATCTTGTGGACTGAAAGAAATAATAGGTTGTTTAAAAATCAGGAATGCACTAGCTACCAGCTACTTGAAAAAGTAAAATATTATTCTTGTGGTGGCTGAAAGTTAAGCAAATTACTTTTGTTTTTGGTACTAAGTTATGTGGTCGAATTCCCTAATGTGTTTGGGTATCGGCTAGCTCTGTTTTGTTGTTCTTCATTAGACTGATTATACATTTAGTAGTCTCTTTGGCACACCTTGTGCTAAAGGGATTGTTGTAGTTTTGTTAATGTAATTCATTTTATCTTGTTAAAAACAAATATAACACATCAACATTTATGCCCGAACTGTTGTGAAAGTGACTCAAAATTGGAGAAATTTGAAGTTTGCTGAATCTGTCAAAATCTGGGCCCGAATGGAGCTGTCTGGGGCCCGAATTTGAGTGTTGTTTTTTGTCTGTTGGTTCGGCAAAAATCGGTGGCCGAATGGAGGAATTCGGGGTCCGAATTTGCCAGCAGAAAATATAACAGAAACGTATTTTTGGGCTGAGATTTTGTTCCAATTTATGAGGGATACTTTTACTATAAATATAGACATTTTATTAGTGTAAACTTGGAGATAGAGGGGGCTGAAACAAGGGTTTAGAAAGGCAACAACAAAACTAGGGTTTGTATAAAGTTTGTCTCTTTGGCAACAAACACTAGGGTTTGAGGGTTGATTTACCTTGGGAAATACTATTAGGATTGAGTCTCTTGGTTACGAGAAGAGATTAGGACTTTGGGTAGAATTAGGCGGAAGACTTATTCTTGTAACCCATTGATATCTCTTTTGTAAGGTTACTCATCATTATAGTGAAACAGATGACTGCACTCTCCTCCAGACTAGGTCAATTTGGACCGAACTGGGTCAACAAATTCTTTTATGTTCTCTCTTCTTTTCTCTCTCTCGTTGTTTTCTACTTTTGGCTTGTGTTTATAATTATTCCATACACTTTGTTTTTTGGTTGCTTGATTTATTCCTTACTCCACACATCAAGTGTGTTATTGGTGTGATTTTTTCATCGAATTCACAACACGAACAACTTGATAGAAGGAGTATTTTGACTTGCGGTTTTTTTTACACGTTAGAAATGGTTTCCATAAAATAAAAAAAGATAAAATATAAGTTGTTCGTGTAATGATGAATCATTAAAAAAAACTTGAGTATCAAGCATCATTAAAAAGTCAGTTATAACGACTATTTTATGCAGTTTACCACTTTATCTACAAACGGAAGGTTGAATCATTTGAATATTCTCCGAGTTTAGTTTTTAGTTGAACAAATATAACCATGTTTCCTATATGATATGTCTGGCTATCATTTGATGCAACCGTCACATGTTAAATCGTTAATGTATTGTATACTCTTTTATTAACGTAGTTAGGGACCACATACTTACAATGTACTGCTGTTTAGATTCCACAGGAGCTTCTTTGCACAATATTGATTTATTTATAATTTTACATTAACTTCTTTACATAATTGAATCATGACAAATTTTGATATCACAATCAGCATAAATCATTCCCTCAGAACCAAAATTCTTTTTCTTTGACAACATAATTGCTTCTTTCTTCATCAACACTGCATTCTTTAAAATCAAGGGTCCATTTCTCAAACGAGCAATTTGAAAAATCATAGTATCCTCCATGAATGGAAAGCAAATCCTTCCTTACTCTATCTTTTATCCATGGATAACTTAGCAAGTTTAATAATGATTGGTTAATAGATTCCTGTAACAAATCCAATGAACAAACTCTTGTTAGATTTCCAAAATAATGACACTTCCTAGATTTTACCTCTCGAGGTTTTAAATCGGTTCGCATCGCAATCAAATACTAAGAAAATATTGATTTACAAGCTTGAAACCACAATTGCGTGCAAGGTTTTAAATTGGGGCATATCCAGATGAGATATTCGCGACGCGGTCGCCAAAACCTCAAAATCTTTTATTATACATGCATGTAAGTTGTAACTATAATTGTGCTTGCAAAGCGTCTTTACATGGTCATCTTAAGGGCCAAGATAGGAATTTAGGCCTCAAAATTTTAGGCCAAAAATAGCCTAAAAAAATATTAATTTAATTATAAATACATAATATGATAAACTAATTTTAAATGTTCGTTCAACTTAGTTGGTTAGGATGAAGGTCTCATATCTTACTTGTCCTAGATTCAACACTTAGACACAATAAAATTAATTTTATTTTTAAGGCATCATCGTAAAATTTGCTCTAAACCTTTAAACATATTGGGTCAGCCCTGCGTCTTTAAAATCCGTATGTTACATAGAACTATACTCCCTCAGTCCCTAATCCTAAGCACTCATTGAGAACAAAAATGTGTCCTAAATATAACCTCTCTTTCAATTTTCTAAATGCATTTATTATTTTTTTTCAAACATAACCTTAATTAATACTTCTAATTTACCTTGGAATATGAAAAAGTCAAATTTGAATACACTACAAACAAGGATAATTTCGTAATATCCTCGCACAAAATGATCATATTAATTACAGTTTCACATTTTCTTAATCTTTGTGAAATTTGCAATGAGGGCTTAGATTAAGGGACGAAGGGAGTATATATTAAAGACACTTATTATATATATGCAGCATGAGCAATATATTTAAGTCTTTCAAAAAGTTCAAAATTGGAACTTCACATAGTATATATGATGAAACATGATGGATACCTTCTCACAGAATCTGCATTGTTGATCAAAGCAAAGATGAGATGTGGCAGCTTTTGTCTTCAATTTGGCAACTTTCCCATTGGCAACCCAATTGTATATGTAGTTTCTGAAGGATGAATGAATTCAAATGAGAACTAGGGCCATAGCAATCATTTTAATGGTAAAATATTTTGAGCAAGAAATACCTTGGTTCTGTATCTTCTTGCATCTTCATCAGAGCTTCAATTCCAGCACAACTACTATGACCAACTACTAATATGTTCTCAACCTAAAATTTTCAGCAACCATTTGAATTATGTAGTCATGTAGGGTATAAACTATGACCTATCGCGACTTAAAAATTTGTCTTCTCTGAAGTGAGCAATTTACTTTAGAGGGTAAAATAAGTAATCTAAACTGCTAATATTAAGTGCAAATGTATATCAAATCATAAATCCATCCCAGTCTAGACATTCAATTCACATTTCCTTGGCTAATGCTTGTGTATGGGAACTTATTGAGAAACAAATATAATTTTCCATTCAATTTTGCAGTGTCGATCTATGTAACAATTGTGACAATACACAAGCTTTAATTAACGTCTAAATTCGTACCTGAAGAGTAGTTACTGCAAACTGAAGAGCAGCATTACACTCCGATGGTCCACTCTGTCCTCCAAAAGAAGAGAAAAAAATTGATGATAGGGAAATAACAATTAATTATAGTTTATATCTTATGTATATATTTTAAAAAATAATCAGAAGAAACTATGCAAATACCTTCATTAAAGGCACAAGATTGGCAATGTTACGTATCATAAAAACTTCTCCAGGTTGGAATCCTAATATGTTAGAGGGGCATACCCTTGAGTCTGCACAAGCAATTACCATAAACTGTACTTGGATTTATTAGTTATTAGAACATTAATGTCTCAGTTTAATTACATTATGGTGCAACACAGCATACAGGAACCAAAGAAATTAAGTTAAAATGTGTTATTGTAGAAATTATTTGTGAAAAAGAATTGACAGTGTAGCAAATAATAATTAAATCTAATTATTTGTTAACTACCTTTGGATATTGAGCTTCAGCTAGAGATTGAAAACGCTCCAACTCTTTTCTGTCTAAAAGAAAAAAGTAGTTTAGAAGATACTTGACTAACATAAAGGAACATATTTTTGCATAGTTGAAACTGGTAAAAATGTAAACTCAGCTCTTACATGTACTTTTGGTTCTTGAAATTTAAAAACCTTTGTTTCATCAAACCGAATAAATTCAGGTAGCCATCAATTTCAGTCATATTCCCTACATCAAGACCTTTATTTTCATTACCAAGATCCTCTGGTTGTTTCTCCCTACAGTTAAAGAAGACAAATCATATAATTGTGATCAAATGTTAGTTATAAATTTATAATTTCTCACTCAGTCCATTCATCGAAATTCACAATTTGGGATAGACTTGTCAAAGAAGAGTGTTCCACAATTGTTCAACTGTCTCAATGGATTGAGAAGAATGAAGATATTTTTGTATGTTGCATATGGTATGACATCAATCCAAAAAAACCATGAGAATAGTTGTTATGGGGTGAAGTAGCATTGTAGCAAACAAATGCATGAAACTTTCCAAGTAAAGATATAATTTGGATTGATGTCATACCATATACCAATACCATATGCAACTTTATATTATTATTTACCTTAAAGCAAATAAGTCATTTACATCGTTAATTTATTTTTTTGGAGGAAAATTTTGATTTACCTCCTCTAAAGTAAAGAGTAAAGTGAAAAAACCAAATATAAATAATGTTTCATTATACTAACGATTTGTTATGCATGTGCATATAATATCAACTACGGATCCATTTATCAATAGTTAAGAGAGAAGTGTTATGGATATTATACAGTACACACCGTTCAAAAGTAATTGATGAATAAGACATAAATTAGAGCAAAGAAAAAATTTCAAAAAAAATTAGGCACAAACTGAAGTGGTAGAAACAAACTCAAACTTACTTGAATGAAGGCAATGATGCTGCAGCTGATGCATGGCAACCATCTTTTCTTACCCAATTCATCTGGAAATCCAACAAAGTACTATTAAAACCAAGCATCGTGAGGCAAACAAAGCTAAATTATACTTTTAGCCTCTTATATTTTATTTTTTGTTTAGACTTTAGAAATAGTCCCTTTTTTGTTAAGTTATATCAATATAGCATAAAGGATCAAAAGTATACAATAGCTTCTTCTTTTCTTTTCTTTTTTTGTGAAGAAAGCAATGCGTAATAAACAGCAACTAACAACATATTAAAGGAAAAGCTATACACATATAAACAATGGAGAAACTCACAAATTTTGGGTAAGGCCTTGTTATGGAGGAAACCACAGAGTTTCCATGGACGTATGAAGCCACTAAAGGTGCCTTTGATCGGAGAACTGAACTAATAATTCTGGACCCTGTAAAGCAGAATTTGATTAGCTAGTGATTAATTACTATTTTCATGACCTTACAAAAAATTAAAGGTAAAAAAAATCACTTGGAGGAGAACTGAAAATAAAGTATAACTTACGAATTGGCCACACCATCTCTTCGAGAATGCTGATTAGAAATTCAGTGGTACAAAATACTACAAACTAACTTTGAATAGCAACGTATACCTTTTATATATCCTTGAAACTATATAATATAAAATCATTTTCATTTTATTAATTATTGCTTTGTGTTTGTGGGATGAGGAGAATCTCGTGGCTATTCATTGAAACAAGACATGGAAGACACGACTCAATTATTGTATTAGCTTATCCGGTTGTCACATTACACGCACCATGTAGTTATCCAATTTTGTGGGACTTTCTTGCTGCCTAGCTAACATTGACTGTATGTCTTATCTTGTTCTATTTTGAGATGATAAACTATATGTCGTATCTATATAATATATTGTCATGAGTTAAGTCATTTTCATTCTTTGTTACGCTATATAATACTCTCTCCGACCCAAATCATAAGGAAAAAAAAACTCTTTTTTTTTTCTTCCCGAATTATAAGCAGAAAAGACCAACTTTTATCATATTTAATTATGTTATTTCAAAAAATTATCTTTTCCAAAGAGAAATTAAACATAAATTGCATTCATTATAGCATCTCTTTCATTTTCTCTATAACTAATAACCAAAGAAAATTGTTTTTACATCTTTCTATGAAACTTATTCCAAAGATGACATAAGAAACTATGATGTTTTAGTTTTCTTAATAAGTGTAAAAATATTTTTTTGCTTATAATTTGGAACGGAGGGAATACTACATTAGCTTGTGCATGTTTGATATTGCCGTCATAAAAATTAATTCTGGTTGAATTCATTTTAATTTTGCTGTGAGTTGAATGTGTGTCTATGTTTGGATACACGTACGTAATAATGAATTGAACAATAATTATAAGTGTAAAAGACATGTTGATATTCAAAAACTATCAATTTTAGCTTTAAGTTAGAATCAGTTTTGAAGGCAACATTAATTCTACTTGAAGCAAGTACAAAAAATGTCAAAATCAATTTTACATATCTAAGAATCAATTTTTACTTCTCAATTTTACTCGCAAATGCTGAAGGTGAGAAAAACCACAAGAAGGGGGGGTTGAATTGTGTTTTTGGAAACTTCTTCTTTTACGTTCTAGATAACTGTCCTCAGGTTCAGAGTCTGAAGTAGTTCATAGTCTGAGTGAGTTCAGAGTCTATGTGCAGCGGATAAAGTAAAGAACAGAAGAAGAAAGAACACAAGCAATTATACAGGTTCCTTCCACAAACCGGAAGTAGTCCTGTCCTCCTTGCACTTCCAAGG
>Ga0315915_1002303_pt1 | contig 24038 bp, 10 predicted proteins | sample MpolbnodulesMG_FD_207738 | JGI IMG/M metagenome (GOLD analysis project Ga0315915, IMG submission 207738) | Medicago polymorpha root nodule microbial communities from Los Angeles, California, United States - branched nodules | ecosystem: Host-associated > Plants > Roots > Nodule | place: USA...
TAATTATTCTTTTAAAAAATCAACTATTACAATTTCCAATGCATTCAATACACAACTTTTCATTAAAAACTTACTATTTAAAGTGCTTAAAGAGTGCCCCGGGACACTCGTTAATGCACATCAAACACATGATATGATTACTGTTTATCATGTTTATACCATATGATATCTTTATCCAGCTCCATATTATATCATATCCTAACCGTCAAACGACCCCTCAATTCTTGTGAGATTTCATGGGGATTTATAGTGTGCTACTAGGAAGAGAAAACGTCCGTGATGGCAATTACCCGCCATATACAAGTTACTATTAATAAGTTAGTTGTATAGAATTATTATGTGATGATATGCATGTTTGTCTATTGTGAAAGTTGAGAAATGTTGCGTTATTATATGATTGACATTCTGGGCAAAATTATTCCATAAGTCATTTATTTTATTTATTTGTAACATTTAAGTCATTATTTTCCTTTTTTTTTTCCTTCCTAAGTCTCTTATCTTTTAGATAGTGCACAAGATCATCCTTTTTCTATTTGTTTTTTAGAAATCGCTGACATGGCTATGACATGTCAAAGATTTCATTATTTTACAATTTATTTATTTAAAATATAATTATTTTTAGGCTTAAATATAGTTTTGGTCTTTATTAATATACCAATTTTTTACTTTAGTTCTTCTAAATTTTTTTTTCGACTTTTAATCAATCAAAAAATTTTCACCTTCACTTTTGGTCTTTCATTTTAAGTAAACTCATATGTAAAATTCATATTTTTGAATAAAAATTAGCAGAAAAATTTATAATAATATATGAATTTCTTGATTTTTTTTCTATTTTTTAACAAAACGTGAATCAAATATGAATTTTTATATTTTTTTGCGGTTAAAATATTCATATTTAATTCATATTTTGTTAAAAAAAATCTATTATGTTTCTCAAAAAATAAAATAAAACATAGAACATATTTTGTAAAAAAAAATAAAAAAAAATAGGAGAACGGATTCCAAATGTACTTTGCATAACAGTTTACAAACCCAGTTGAAATCCGTTTCTTACTTTCATTCATCTTCTCTTGCTCGGTTCTCTTTGTCCATACCCTCCCCATTCTCCTATTCACTCCCTCACTTTCTCGCCGGAATTTCCCGAGAATCTCCGGGAAAATCTCCGGAACTCGATCAAATCGATATTCAGGTAAACTTTCTTCACTCTTTATCACCTCATCGTTCACTTTGCCTATCGTTTTCGTTCAATTCAATGAAGATTTTGTAATTTGTTCAATTTTTTAGGTTTTTGTAAAACCCTAGGTTGCTTCTTCATTGCGGGCGGGAATCTCTGGGAAAGGTTCCGGAACTCGGAAAAAATCCGAATTCAGGTAAAGTTTCCGAAAAGGTTTTGTAATTTGTTCAATTTTGTAGGTTTTTTCAGCGTTTAGAAAACCCTAGGTTGCTTGATTGTTAGAGAGAATTGATTTTTGAGTTGATGAATTGTAGATTTGGTGAATTTGATTGATATTAATTTCAGAAGCTGTGTTGTTCAATTTTCTAGGTTTTCTCCGTTGCGAAAAAGCATAGGTTGCTTTTAGAAAACTCTAGCTACTAGCGATGATATGAATTGTAGATTTGGTGTGGAGTTGAGGTGAATTTGTTGTTGATTCGAATTTTGGATGTGTTGTTGTTGTTGTTGTTGTTGTTGGTGGTGGTGGTGGTGGTGGTGGTGGCGGCAGTGAGTGACTAATGCTACTAATGCTGTTTGATTCATTTGAATTTGGTTTTGAAAACCCTAGGAGGATTTGATTAATAGTGAGAATTGGTTGAGTTGATAAATTGTAGATATGGTGTGGAATTGAGGTGAATTTGTTTTTGTTTTGACATTCATAGCTCGTTTGGATTGACGTATTTTCAAGCTTATTCAAAACGGCTTATGCAAAGAAATAAGCTTTGATGTATTTTTATTCATAAGCCTGTCAAGGTAGTTTATGTAAAAACAACTTATGGAGATACAATTTTTGTTGGCAAGAACTTATGAACTGACATAAAGCTTATTTATTTGCATAAACAATTTTCATAAGCTCAAAAATAAGCCAATCTAAACGGGCCCTCAGATGTTTTGTTATTTTTGTTGTTGTGGTGCCTTGGTGGTGGTGATAGTAAGTAGATGCTGTTAGATTGATTTGAATTTGGTTTTTAAACCCTAGGTTGCTTTGATTATTAGGGAGAATTGGGTTTTGAGTTTATGATTGTAGATTTGATGTGAAATTGAGGTGTATTTCATTGATTTGTTAATGTTGTTTGTGGCAGTAGTGGATATATGCTGTTTGGATTGATTTGATTATTGATGTCGCTGGAGCCGATACCGTTGGATCGAAAAAGCTCGTCGTTGAGAGAGAGGAAGCAGGGGAGTTCGGAGTCTTTAGGATCAGTAGCAAGATGGAGAGGTTCACCGTCACCTTCTCATCATAATCGAAGACCGCATGAGTTTAATCGGTCTGGTGATTTTCGGAGACTGGCAGGTAATTATCTTGAATATGTTTTTGTGGTTTTAGTTGTAATTTATGATTTTGAGTTTTTGAATTTCTTTGATTTTGGAACTAATTAGTACTATATTGATATCCCTTTTGTTCTTAATGATTTGCTGTAATATGATCTTTTTGTAATTTATGATTTTTTGAACTTTTTGATTTCTTTGGTTTTAGAACAGATTAGAGTATTGATTCCTCTTTCGCTATTAATGTCTTAAGGATTAGTTGTAATCTAATTTTGGTTGGTTTTTAAATTTGTCAAGTTCTGTGTTTGGAACAATTAGGGTTTTGATTACTCTTTTGCTGTCATTGTCTTAAGGAATGACTGTAATTTGATCTTTGTTTGTAAGTTATGATTTTTGAACTTTTCAATTTTTATTTTTTATTAATTTTTTTTTATATATTTTGGAATTAGTTAGTGTTTTGATTGCCCTTTTTATGTTAATGTCTTAATAATTATCTAATAATCTAATTTTGGTTTGTAATTGATGATTTTTTGAACTTATTGATTTATTTTCTTCCCCTTAGCTTTATTAATTTTTTTTGTGAGAATTGAGAAATGTAGTTTATCTGTATTAATTTTCTTATTCTTGTTTGTAATTCCAATTTTTTGGTTTGAATGTTTTTTGAAGGTCATCGTAGGATGGGTAGTTGGCAGCAATTTCCAGTAGAACGTGAGCACATGTTTCCTCGATCTTGTGACAAGAAGTTGGAGGAAGATAATTATCGGCCGTCATTCTCTCGAGGGGATGGAAAGTATGAAAGGGGAAATAAGGAAAGTAGAGGAACCTTTAGCCACAGAGAATGGAGAGGACGTTCATCGGAAAATGTGAACAACGCTCCAAATATGTCCAGGAGGCAAACTGGTGCAAGTAATGACCGCAAGTCAGTTGATGATATGCTAACATATGCCTCCCGTCCAAATTCCGACTTAGTAAATACTTGGGAGCAACATCAAATGAAAGACCAACATAATAAGATGGATAGTGTTAATCGGTTTGGTACAGGTCAAAGATATGATAGGGATAGTTCCCTGGGTACAGTTGACTGGAAGCCACTTAAATGGACCCGACCTGGATCTTCACGAGACTCTGGTTTTAGCCGTTCAAGTGGCATGAGGAGCTTAGGAGGGACAAATTTGTTGGGAAGCTGTGAAGGGAAGGATGGGTTGCAACAAAAATTTGTAACTGTGGATGAGTCATATTCAAGGGAAGCTGCTACATTTCGTACTTCTTCTGCTCCATCTGAAGAGACAAATTCTAAGAAGCCTAGGTTAAATTGGGGTGAGGGACTTGCAAAGTTTGAAAAAAAACAAGTTGAGGTGCCTGAGGTAACTTCAAACAAAGATGACCCTGTCTCACCTCCTTTTAATATGGAATCCAGTAATTTCCTCAGTCCTAGCTTAGTAGATAAAAGCCCAAAAGTTTCAGGAGTCGCAGGTTGTGCATCTCCTACAACTCCATCTTCTACACCTTGCAGCTCTTCACCGGGTATTTTGGCTTTCTTGTTATTGTTTACAATTTTATAATCTTTTAATTCTTTGTGTGAATATGGTACCAGATCAAAGCAACTTGATTGGTATAAGTGTTCACTATTGTTTGTGAAGTAACATCTCTGACCCACCTCAGTCTATATCTTAGATTGCGTGTGTGTTCAGATTTGTATTAAATGAATAAACTGAGTTTCACTTTGTAGCAGGTGCAGATGATAAATTGTTTGGAAAAGCTTCAAATTTGGACTGCGATGTTGAAAATTTGGGTCGTTCACCCGGTCCTGGGTCTCAAAGTCATGTGCAGATGTTTTCTTTCAATTTAGAGAAGGTGGATATTGATTCATTGACTAGGTTGGGCTCTTCTCTTGCTGAGTTATTACCACAATTTGATAATCTCAGCTCTGTCGATTGTAGTGTATTAAGTTCCACCACAATGAATAAGTTGATGTTATTGAAGGCTGACATTTCAAAGTTACTAGAGGTGACCGAAACTGAAATTGATTCACTTGAAACTGAACTTAGATCTCTAAAATCTAAATTTGAGGGTAGATTTTCATGTTCGACATCGGTTGGCTCTCTGGTATGTTGCAATTTAAAATCTTGTGATAAACATGTTGGAGCCTCTGACAAGGTTGCACATTTTGAGCCATTGCAAATTGTATCTTCTGATGACCTTGTTGTGGAGAAGACACCTCTTTCTTCTAACTTGCTTGACAATCCTGGACTTGCAAGATCTAAATTTGTAGAGCATTTTCCTATGATTAATGCAGTCTCTAGACGTGACGTGGGGAGATATGGTAATTGCTTTGAAGACTTGGATGAAATTCAATCTACATCTGTACAATGCTCAATTCCCTGTACTTACAGGCATGTTGCCAATGTTTCTGCTTGCGGTGATAATAATTCATCTTTGGGGGTTAAAAATGGTGTGGATGCTAAGTCTAGTGCGAGTTTCTATTCTAGCACTGAGGATAATTTATATGATAAAATTATTTCTTGCAATAAAAAAATTGCAAAAGAAGCATCTGATGTATTTGTTAAGTTATTGCCTGAAAAATGTCTCAAGAACAATAATATTGGAGCTAGTAGTGGTTCATGCTCTCATGATGGCACATTCATTATGGAAGGATTTGCAAAGAGAAGACGATCAGCAAGATTGAAGGAGAGAATTGTAACACTTAAGTTTAAAGCATTGCAACACTTGTGGAAAGAAGACACAAGCTTACTGTCTTCTAGGAAACACCGCCCAAAATCTCACAAGAAACTTGAATCAGATCTACGCACCACCAATAATAGTCATCAGAAGAAGCGGTCTTCTTTTCGTTTTCCTTCCCCTGGTATGGATACTTCTTAATAATTGTCACATTTACATTGATTTTGCTATGTTTTTTATTACATGAATTTGTTGTTGTTATGGACAGAATTTAATGCCATTATTTAATTCATGTAACCCATCATAGTTAGTGGGAAACAACTTCAATTGTTACTGTTGCTATTTTATTTAATCATATATTCAGACAATTACGGCATTATGCTTTACCTTGGTTTCATAAGGCCTTTGGTGCTTTGTATGGCTTGATTGTTAATTCTTTGATGATGGTGATATGTTTTGGCGCTTCATATCTGTATACTCTGTGGTGCTATTAAGCTTCTGGTGACATCAATAAGAAATATTTAGGACTGTGTAGAATAACAATCTAATATATTTCATTTTTAGTTTACTTAATTTTGTATTAGGTGTCAACCTTGCTAAGTAACTGACATGCTTGTAAACTATTAGGTCATCATATCAATACCATGTAATGAATGAAATCCTAGGTCTTGCAGCATTGCACTGATGTTTATGTCTATTAGGCAGTAGTTTTAGAATTTACGTGTTTAATATGGACAATAACAAGTGAGATAATGGCTTGATAATAATTAGTGTTAATAAAGTTAATTAAGTAGTTTGTTGATGTAAAGTTGTGTGTACTTTACTCCCTAAGCCAGAGAACGTAATTTTCCAGAACCCTTTTGAAAGTTTTTCGTGTTAATTTAGAATCCTGGAGAATCAATAATTAGCTCCTTGAGTTACTATAAGATAAAAATGTTTTTTAACGTCCCATTTTGTGAACTACATGGATTTATGGCTCATTAATTTCACACATCCTTTTCATCAACAAAATTTATTCTTTTATGAGATATGTGAGAGACCGGTAAAATAAAGAAAAGAAGACGGCGCAGCTTATGCGAGTGTGTACTGTTTCTCTCGTGCTCTACCCTTGTTTATAATTGAAAAGACCCACATCCCACATCGAATAGAGAAATGGCCTCTATAAAGTTTATAAAGAGAGACAACCTTCACCTCACAAGCCTGTTTTATAAGAATGAGTTAGACCCAATATAAACCTAGTATAGTATCAAATTCTATCTCAGGCCGCCTACCATTTATATCACACAACAAGCACAATAGTGTTAGGCTTGAGGTTGTGTTGTTAATAGTGGCGAATGAGTTAGACCCAATATTAAACCAAGTATAGTATCAAATTCTATCTCGGGCCGCTTACCATTTATATCACACAACAAGCACAATAGTGTTAGGCTTGAGGTTGTGTTGTAGATAACGGCGCAATTGTGGAGCGGAAAGGACCTATGGTGCGATACTTTTGACCAGATATATGCGTTCAACAGTTGTGGTGTTCACAGCCATGAATCGCAGAAAAATCACAGCTGAATAGCCCTTTCGCAGCCGCATCTTCGTTAGGAAGGCCACAATCTTCCATTTTCACTTTCCCGGCCACAATCATCCGTTTTCCAGCTATTACCCTCACATGTCGAGAAGAAACAAAAAAGACACATGAAAGAAAGAAAAAAAAAGATATAGGAAGAGAGAAAGGCTGATGACTAAAAGATGCAGTGCGCGGCAGAAACAATTGGGTGGCAGCAGAGAAGAGGCTGCATACCTTTTGGAGAAGATGAGTTTCGTTTTAGGGTTTAGGGAGTGGACATCTCAGTTTTAGGGTTTGTTTCACATAATGGTCTACAATAAACCAAACAATGGGCCATATATTTCCTAATATCTAAAAATATTCCCATGGGTATAAAAGTGTAAAAACGTAGGTAGCCAATCCCGGATAGCGGCGCGAAGAGGCTGACCCCGAAAGTGGGATATCGGGATTGCCACTATGATAATTTTTTGGACAAATTGCATGAATAAGACTATAAATATAGATTCAATGTAAAATTAAACAAATTACTCAAAACTTACGAAACATTTATAAATAGAAATAAAAATCCACGAGTCTTGGTCAAAACATACATTAAATACCAACAAAACTTAAATGAATGTTCTAGCATGGGAATAGAAAAAGAGGAAACAGAAGAAGAAATGGAACAAATGGAGGGAATGAAACAATATCATAACAGAGTACAAACAACAAAGTAAAGAAAAAATGAAAGGAGGAAACAATAGATGGTGGGCTGCGCGGTGGCTGGTTAGCAGAGCTGGCTTGCAGATTATGGAAGAGAAGTCTGGAAATTATGATGTTCTTGCACCGGAAGAGTTCACAGGAAAAGGAGTTCTCATGTCTAAAAAATTTAATAGTACTCTGGGGTTTTCTTAACAAAATCACTTCCACATTTCAAAAGCACAATGCACTCAGCGTTCTGGTGACCCGCAGACACAAAACAGCCGCGACCTTAATAGGTGCTGCACCAGACCCTATCGCTGCAGCCAGTCAGTGCGCTGCCATGCTCCGGCGTTATTGCGCTGTGAACTGCTGCTACTGACTACCTAGGTGAAAACCCAATGATATATGGGCCAACCAATTGGACAGACATTTCCCGACTAAAACAGTGTAGAAAAAACTGCAAATTTAATCAGAGACAAAAATACTTTCAAAATACTAACATATCTAATCTAATAAATATAAAACTGAAATGGGAAAAAATATAATTCTGTATATATACAGTAAAGATGACTTAGAATATAGCATTAAGTAGTAATTATTAATGAATATAAAAAAATATCAGAATAGCAGCTTTCCGTTTTAGCGTCGGCCAATCCGTGCCGCTATACGAGATTAACACATAGAAACTGTTTTGTTCAGTTTCTCTTCATTCGGGTTTGCTCTTATTACTGTGTTCTATCTCAGTGTGTATCCAAGCTCGTTTTGCTACGACTTCTTACTGTGTTCTTACTGTTTCTCGTTTGTTGTTCACATTTCTTCTCCTGTTTTTGGTCTTCCTTGTTGCGGTTCATGTGCCCTTAGCCTATATGTACAGTGCCCTGGTGCCATCTTACTGGTCATACCCTCTTGGGATCCTGAATTCTAGATTCACAAAAACATCTCACAACATTAAGCTCGGTAGTAATTTTAAAGGGAAATTAATTTAAATTAACAAGGTATGAGTGGTGGTGTTAAGAAGATGGTGATGATTTTTTCCTTAATATCATTCTGTTGTGGTTGTGTGGACAACTAAAGCAATAATCGTACATTTAGATGAAGTAACAGATTTGAATGAGTTAGAAAAATATTCCTTACATTATTACTCAAAATGAATTAAGAGACCAAACTTGGTAGAAATTTGAATGTAAAAATTCTTAAATATTTCAAACAATTAAGATTGATTTTTCATTAAATAGAGTTAAGTGCATCTTGAAAAGTCATCAATGAAGATTATCATGAAATAACAAAATCCTAGAATTGAACTGATAAGACTAGTACTTAAATTGTAGTTAACAAAACAAATTATAGTGAAAGGAACAAATTATGATGGTTACCTAAAAAGTTGCGGGAGAATTCTGATGGTGGCAGAGAAAGTTCCTGAACTTCTGATGTTGATCTCTTTTCCGTTTTCTATGCTATCCGACATAACCATAGCTTGGTCCCGGAGAGAACCAGACCTATCAGAACTGTACAAGATACCTACATTACCATCCGTGCTCAGTTTAAACTCACCACCAATTACAGATGCATTAGAAACCATATTACATCTTCATGATCTACTTTCCCATTAATTTCCTCTGATTCATCTAAGTCAGCTGACAGGTTCCTGGCTTCCACAGGATTAGATTCCTAGCTGATACAGGTTCTTATCTTTCCCATTAATTTCCTCTGATTCATCTAAGTCAGCTGACAGATTCCTGGCTTCCACAGGTTCCTGATGTATCAGACCCATTGACTGAACCTGTCTCTGCAATGCATGCATTATCTACATTGCTCCTGCCACCATCCACATCATCATCCTCCGGTGATCCATCAATTTCACCTCTTTGACCCATGAGATCCATCAATTTCACCTCTTTGACCCATGAGATCCATTCAATGCATTTTTGAGTCTTGCTAAAAAATACTCTGCACTGGTATTGGGATCTTGTTCCGAAAAACTGTGCAATTATTGCAAAATCCTTACCCTAAGATGATAAAGCATGAAGAAATGCTGCCTTCTCCACATCTGTCCAATCAGTAAGCTCTTGTTCACCACAGCTCTTGTCGGAACAAGTTTCTTGGTCAGTATCCTGAGTAATGACCGGCATCAAAGGTTGTTTGCATATAGATCTCGCTTTCACAGACTTCCCGACCCTTTTACCTCTCACATGAACAGCTGAACTAGTTATGCTGGAACTTGTTGCCTCGGACAAAAGACAACCACCGCATATACTAGTCAATACACCAGCTGCAACAGTCGCTTTTTCATCTCGAATAATGTCAACACTGTTTGGCTTCTATGTAATGATGCTGACCCCCTTTGACACGGCCTTATTATCATATCCCCTCCATAGGGCACGTCCTGAACACATTTTCCGATTACATGCAATGTCATATGCCATCACTGAGCTGCACTCAAAATATCAAGTGAAGAAGTGTTCCCTACAGAATTCCATTTTATACCTGACACCATCAAGTCAGTTTTGGCTTTCAAAAACTTCCCTAGCTTGTTATCTTTTTTCTTAATTTTCTCAAAACCATCAGACTTGTGATTTTGTAGTAGAATTCAACACAGTCCGCTGTTGTCTTGTGGTCAAGGAAAGTAGAACATTTATAGAACTACAGTGCTACTATAACTGCTATTTAATAACTTCATTTTAGGAGGAACATTAATTCTAAATCTAGGTTTCACAGTAGCTGTGTCCTAATTTAGGTTTGTTTTGTGCTGCTCTTTGCTGGGTTCTGCTATTGACTACTTGTTTATTTGATGAATTGAGACATTTACATTTTATAGTAGCTATGTTCTAATTTAGGTTTGTTTTGTGCTGCTCTGTGCTGGGTTCTGCTATTGACTACTTGTTTATTTAATGAACTGTGGCATTTACATTTTTGATAGTAACTCTGTTCTAATTTAGGTTTGTTTTGTGCTGATAAATGTACTCTTTTGTCTATTTTGCAGCAGGTAACAAACTAAGATTGGTTCCAACATCTGAGATGATCAATTATACAAGCCAACTACTCTCAGAATCCAAACATGACATTCACAGAAGCACCTTGAAGATGCCAGCATTAATTTTGGATCAAAAAGAAAAAATGAATTCAATGTTTTTATCTAGTAATGGGATGGTTGAAGATCCTCTGGCTATTGAGAAAGAAAGGGCCATGATAAACCCTTGGACTTTAGAAGAGAAAGAGGTTTTCTTGGAGAAATTTGCTGCCTTTGGAAAAGATTTTCGAAAAATTTCTACTTTCCTTGACCACAAGACAACAGCGGATTGTGTTGAGTTCTACTACAAAAATCACAAGTCTGTTTGTTTTGAAAAAATCAAGAAAAAGGACGATGACAAGCCAGGGAAGTCTTTTAACGCGAAAACTGACCTGATACCGTCAAGTATGAAATGGAATTCTGAAGCGAACACTTCTTCGCTTGAAGTTTTGAGAGCAGCTTCAGTGACGGCAGATGGCATTGCGCTTAATCGGAAAATGCGTTCAGGACGTTCCCTATGGAGGGGCTATGATAATAAGGCCATGTCAAAGGGAGACAAAATCATTGCAGAGAAGCCAAACAGTCATGCTATTATTCAAGAGGAAAGAGAGACTAATGCAGCTGCTGATGTATTGGCTAGTATATGTGGTGGTTTTCATTTACCCGAGGCAGTGAGTTCCTCCATAACTAGTTCAGCTGATCCCGTGAAAGGCAAAAGGGTCAGGAAGTCGGGGAAAGCGAGGGCCATATGCAAGCAACCTCCGATGCCAGTCATGACTCAAAGTATTGATCCTGAAAGTTGTTCCGACGAGAGCTGCGGTGAAATGGAACTTACTGATTGGACAGATGTGGAGAAGGCAGCATTTCTTCATGCTTTGTCATCTTTCGGTAAGGATTTTACAATGATTGCTCAGTGTGTCGGAACAAGATCCCAATTCCAGTGCAGAGCATTTTTTTGCAAGACTCACAAACGCATTGGAATGGATCTCATGGGTCAGAGAGCGGAAATTGTTGGATCTCCGGAAGATGATGATGCTGATGGTTGCAGGAGCGATGCAGATAATGCATGCATTGCAGAGACAGGTTCAGACAATGGCTCTGATACAACAGGCACTAAAGCAGGTGTTGACCAGCCAACATCTGATAAGAACATGCTTCATAATGAATCTAATCCTTTGGAAGCCAGGAACCTGTCAGCCAACTTAGATGAATCACAGGTAGTCAACGGGAAAGTAGACAATGGAGATGTGAATATCGTTTCCAATGAATCTGTGATTGGTGGTGAATCTAAACTTGGCACGGATGGTAATGCAGGTGTCTTGTGCAGTTTTGATGGGCCTGGTACTGTCCAGCACCAGAGTGCTATAGTTATCTCGGATAGCACAGAAATTGGAAAAGATAAGCCGAGTCAAGGGGGAGGTGCTGTTACAGAATTGGTGTCTGATATGGGGACAATTGAACCATGCTGCTCTAATTCTGCTGCTGAGGGTAGACTGGTTTCTGATGTTTCTTCTGGGCTTCAGGGAGATGAATTGGAGGCTTCAACTGTATGTCGAGTTGATAGAGATGAAGCTGGTACAGATGTTGTAATTGAATTGGAAGACAACGTCCAAGATTCAAGAACTATGATGAATACTTCACTATCACATGTGGAAGCATCTTGTTCAAGATTGAGTGCTGATGCTGAAAATGAGCCCGAACCATGCCTTGAGAAACCTCAATTCGCAGGTTTGTCAGAGGGTCCTGTCACAAGATTCAGTGTGAATATGAGCTGCAGCAGTTCAGCAACCGAGTTGCCGCTTTTGTCACAAAAGGTTGAACAACACAATCATCACAAAAGCCTGCAGTGTTTGCCAAATTCAGAAGATACACCCAATGTGAAAATATTCGGTAAGGTACTAACCATTCCTTCCCTGAAGCCTAATTCAACTGCCAAGGGAAATGAAGAAAATGGTACCCATGATAATGCTGGTACAAAATCAGCGAAGCTGAAGGTTTATGACAATGATTTCCGGGGCATTGATTTCAATGCCCCCATCATGAGTTCTGGTCATGGGAGCACAGTACAACCTGCATTCTCACCACTTCCGGATTTCAATGCTCCTTATATGGGCTGTAGTGATGGGAACACAATACAGTCTGGTTTCTCATCACTCCCTGCTTCTTCCATTTTGCTCGCAAAGTATCCTGCTGCATTTGGTCTGAATGCGCAGCCATTTATAGATGACGACATGCGGAGAGCAAATGGTTCAGAAGAGAAAGAGGATCCGAGTAGTTAGATGTGTTCGGAGGCTGAAGCTCATTGTATTATAGCTTTTCTTTATCCTGATTTATTTTTTTAGATTGTGTAATTGGTGACTGGTAATAATTTAAATATGGCAGCAGCCATGTCATTGTTGTATTTTATAGGAATTCTTGAATAATTTTTGAAGATATTTAAGGGCAATTGCCCATTTTGGGTCCCTTAACCCTATACACTGCCCATTTCTACCATGGTTTTGCTGTTTTGATGCTATTTACTGTTTTTTATAATTTCTTGATCAGATGAATATGTTTTCATAGGGATGGCCAATTTGACTTTTGGTTCAGGGGATTTTACCTTAAAATCTGCCCTCTGAATGGAGGATTAGTGGACTTCTTGAAAAACCACCTTCTTGTGGGCCACCCCATCAAATCCATCCAGCAAGTGAAAAATTGGTTAATGGATTGGATTCAATACATCCAATTTATTGTTTGTTTGTTTCAGATTAAAAAAAAGAATGTGTTACAAAAATTTGGAGATTTTTTTACTAGAGATTTTTAAAAAAATCTGAAACTAGTCCTATTTGTTTATTACCCATAAAAATAACTTTTATAATTTTTTTTTTTTGACTTGTTCATGTGTATTATTTTTAAGTCATAATGATTATACTACAATGATTACCCAATGGAATAAATAACCAATACAAAGGTACAAATTACTCTATTAGGCATGTAAATCAAACACTAATCCTAATAGCTTCTTATTTTAGAGTTAGTTTCATTTTTTTGATCAAATGACTTTTTTTAAAAATTCTAAAAAACACTTAAAAATGACAAAATTGGTCCTTTTTTTTTTTATAATTTTTTCCTGAAAAAATCTATAATTTATGCACCCTTATTTTAAATTTAGGCTTAAATATGTAAATCGTTCATGTAAGTTTGCGTGTTTTTTATTTTCCTCCATGTATCTTTTTTTGTTCTAAAACAGCCTCGGTAAGTTATAAACATTTTAGTTCTGGTCCCTGCCGTCATCTGTTACAAAACGTCTATGTGGCAAATAGAGGATGATGTGTCACACAGTTAGAGGGACCAAATTCAAAAAATAAAATTCGCAGAGTGGTAACTTAAAATTTTATAGAAAACTTCAACTTCTTCCTTTATTTTCTATTCTTCATGATCTATGGGTTGCCATCCTCATCATCATATACATCCCACATCTGATTCTCACCAAAGAATCTCATATATAGCCCACACTAGGATCTCACCAAAAGAATCAAGATTCTTTTGGTGAGAACCAGGTGTGGGCTGTATATGATGATGACGATGACATCCCATAGATCATGAAGAAGAGGAAATGAAACAAGAAGGTGAAGTTTTCTATGCATTTTTGGGTTTGGTCCTTCTGTGAATTTTGTTTTTTGATTTTGGTCCCTTTAACTTTGTGACTCAGCATATGGAACGACACATCAGCGTCGTCTGCCACGTCACATATTGCCACACCATCCCCTGTTTGTCACATAGACGTTTTTGTAATAGATGATGACGGCATAAACCAAAACCAAAACGTTTATAACTTACATGAATTGTCAATCAAATATATATATATATATATATATATATATATATATATATATATATATATATATATTATAAAATAAATGCCTACCAAAATTATTTAACTGTAATTTTCTCTAACTTTTTTAACTTCACATTTTTACAACTTACAAAGGTTAAAATTGGCAATTCAAGTTACAAGAATGCCTCACAATTCTTTTGTCAATTTGGACTAACAATACCCTTGTCACTAACACTAACATCACTAAAGCAAAATCAACTTTTCAAGGCTATTTCAGGTATTTCACGACCAAAATCAACTTTCCCACTTTTATCTAATTCAACTTTACAGCTTTTGTAGGGTCGAATTTGAATTTCAAATTCAAACTTCATTCTTTCTTATTTTATAGTGTTCAATTTTCCCCTCTTTACGCATTTCAAATTTCAAACAAGATTTATACAACAGTTTTCTTTCTCAATCTCATTCTCTCATCTTTTTTTGACCATCTTTCTTCATTTTCATTTTCTCTCATTATTTTCAACTTTATTTTCTCTACTCATTTTCAAATTTAATTTTACTAACAAGTGTTGTTTTTTCTTCTTCTTTATTGCAGGAATTTCATCTTCATATTTTATTATTCTTCAACATTCTTTCATTAAAATCAAAGGTATCACTTACAACTTTCATTTTTCTTTCAACTTCATCATTTTTAATTTACATTAAAATCAGTTAACTCACAGTTTGCTGGAAAAAAAAATTAACGTAGAGTGAAAAAACTACAATTTTCATGTTGATACTTATTTTTAAAAATGTTTTACAATGTTAGCTCAACAATGTAATTTTTCAAAAAGAAGCTCGTCACTGTGTTTAACTTACTACTTCTTTTAACCCTCTTTTGACTAAATCTAACTTCGTCATGAAAGAAAACAAAATTTCCTTCAAAACCATTCTTCTTAAAACACAAAAGGACTTTAGAACTGCATAGTATCACTTTTTATTTTTTATTTTTGAAACGATTTAGTTTTATTTTTGTTCAATCATAAAAATATGATTTTTTCACTAATCAACAAAAAACCATAAAAGTGAATTGAGCAAACATAATGGTCTTGAAAGATTTAATATCGAAAAAGATAATTTTTTTTTCATTAATCAACAACATAGTTTTATGATTTATTGAAAATTAAATCATAAAAATCAACAAAAGAAGATTTTTATGGATTTGTTTTTAATGTTTTTACTATAAAGAAGACTAATTATGTAAAAACATTATGGTGCAGTAGCAAAATATATTTCATAATGAAAAAAATTCAATACAAACTTGAGTAAATAACAATATTTTTGGATCTTTAGCCCAAATAACATGTATGTTCTATTGTAAAAAAAATAAATAAATAAAGTTCTACTTCTAACTTTCTTTTTATGGTGTTTTGTTTTTTCTAATATTTTGTTTCTAAGAAAGCAAAATGTTTTTTTTAATACTAATAAATAATAATAACAAATGATCCTTGCAATTAAATTTTATTTTGATATATATTGAAATTATATATATACATAACTAAATTTCCCCCTAAAAAGTAAATAAATTTTAGACAATAAATAAACAATTTTTAATAACAATCATTCAAATGATAATAATTTTTGACAATATATATATAATACACACACACATTTGAATGAAAATTAAGATTTCATAATGTGTACAATTCGAGTTTTTAAGAGCATTTTTCATGTAACATAATCAAAGAATTTTTAGAAACGCTATATTGTTGTTAGTTGTTTTTTTTAAAAATAATTCATGTAACACACTAACCAGATACATCAACTTTTGTTGACCAAATTTATATTTTAAATAGATAATGAGGAAATATTATATTTATTTATTATTTTTCGAAAAAACTCCATATAAAATTTCCACTATCAAAATTATCCAAAAAGTGTCTAATTGATACACGGGACCCAATTTGAACATTAATCTAATGTATAGATATACATAAGAAACTTAACGACGGTCAAAGTTATTGTATTATCCTAATCTAATACTTTGGTTTGTTTTGATAACTCAATTTTGAGGATTAATTATGATATTTGCTAATAAAATGAACTAAAAGTTGATAAAAATACTATATATATATATATATATATATATATATATATATATTTATATATATATTTATATTTATAAAAAAACTCCATATAAAATTTCTACTGCCAAAATTATCCAATGTGTGTATAATTGATACACGAGACCCAATTTGAACAATAATTTAATGTATACATATACATAAAAAAAAAAACTTAACAATTGCCAAAGTTAATGTATCGTCCTTGCCTAATACTTTGTTTTTTTTATAACTCCGTTTTGAAAATTAATTAAAATAAGGAAGAACGTGAATGGCTGCTAGGGTTTCCTAGTGGCCGCCGCTTCATAATTCCAATTCAAACAACAACGTGAATAATTGGGATTGAATTCTTGTTATCAATTTCAATTGTTCATGAACGTGCATCAACCGCTAGACACATTCAATTTTAGGAGCTGCACCCCCAAATCTTGATTTCTTGATCATTCTGGTAAACACCTTCAGACTTATTCAGCGTTTCTTTCTTTTTACACAAGCCCTGCCATGGCTTTTGATTGGCAATTAGAATTGGCTTCCACGGGGAAACCTCCTTCTCCCTCCGCCGTGGTTGCAATCCCCACAAACAGTAATCCACCAAAAAAATCATTTGCACAGGCTCTTGTTGCAGCAACCGTGACAGACACATCTACACTGTTACCAACTACGGTTATCCGTGGTGAAACGCTATGCATCCCTATATCTGATGAGAACTACGCACAAGGAATTGATGCTTGCAAGAGAAACTTACGGGGCAGACTCATCTTAAGTAAGGGCGACAAACCCTATGGATCACGGGAGGTTCAGACAAAGCTTCAGCAACTTTGGACGAACGTTGGGCCATGGAAGATGACGCCACTGGGAAAGGGGTATTTTGAATTCTATTTTTCTTCCTATGAGGATATGCGATCAGTATGGTCCAAGGGAACTCTAAACCTTAAGCCAGGTTTGCTTCGGCTTTTCGAATGGTCCAAGGACTTTAGTGCGCGCACGCAGCATCAAACACATGCACAGGTTTGGATTCGATTACTTGAGCTGCCGCAAGAATATTGGATGGACCGCACGTTGAAAGAGATTGCAAGCGCAATTGGAACCCCGCTACTTATTGATGCAGCCACTCAAAACCGAGTATTTGGACACTATGCGCGCGTTTTGGTGGATATGGACCTATCAAAGAATATCTTCAATGAGGTTATGATTGAGAGAACTGACTTTTCTTTTTCAATTGAGATCACCTATGAACGTTTGCCGGCGTTTTGCACACATTGCGGGAACATTGGACATCATATTTCAAGTTGTCGATGGCTGCACCCCGTGAAAGAAACTCATGTTGACAAAAAGAAAAAAAGTATTGTTTCACAGAAACAGCAGCTTCCGAAGTGGCAACCTAAGGACAACCTCGACGACATAGGGTCATCAAAAGCCTTCGAAGCTCCGAGGGTAACAATGAGGCAGATGACATCTCAGTACCGCAGGCGGATGCCAATACTTTACAATTACAATCTGTTCACACCGAGTCAAAAACTGCACAACGCTCGGATGATGTTTCCGCTCAGGAAGTTGCCACGGCACAACATGATAGTGAGGCCATTCCAGTTGTCGCAGAGGACATAAGGTAGGAAATGCTTCCCAGCACCGCGGTTCAACATGATATTGAGGTAATACCGGTTGTTGAAGAGGAAGTAAGGCAGGAAACGCTTCCCAGCACCTCGGTTCATGTTTTGGAGAAAATTTCCGAATCTGCAGAGACACAGGAAGGTGACACTACTGCAGCAGCTCAACCCCTCTTTACTGATGTCATGGAATTAGAAGCACACACTCAGACAAATACCGCAACAATTGAAAAAAGTTCAGACTAGAATGCTGATGTCACTGCCCCTACGCGTGTAGCACATGTTCAGCACCTAGAGCTTCCGATTTCGAAGAATGTCCAGAGTGACTTGGACCTATGGGCACGGATTCGTGAATATGATCAACGGATGGCAGAGGAAGGTTTCACGCAAGTACTATCCAAAAAGCAGCAAAAACAAGTAAAAAAGCAAGTGTTAGGAAAGGCTCCATACAACACCCGGGCAAAGGGTACACCTCCATCTTCTTCATCATGAATGTCCTTTATTGGAATATCCGAGGTAACTGTTGTCCATGGAGTTGCATCTTGATTTCTTTTGTGATAGAGTAGGCTTGCCTAACTACGGGTTTCCTTAGGGCCTTGTAATCGGCTTCATTTTTCTTTGTTTTTTTTCAAAGGGTCTTGGCCTAGTCCCCCTCTTCTTGTACATATTTTCCCTTTTTTTTTTAATAAATCTTTAGAGTTTGGCAGCATAGGATGGAGGTTTCCCGGGGTGCTAACCTAGTTGGGATGTCGGTGTTCCCTCTTGATGCTTGTCCTCTCTCCTTGCTTAACAAAAAAAAATTAAAATAAATTAAGATTTTATAGAAATACTATGTTAAAATCTTTTTTTAAATACCTCATACAACATTTATCCAAAGAGAATATAATTAATATAAGAGACTCAAAATTACTCATGTATTTTTTTTTTTTTTGAAGTATCAAAATTACTCATGTATTAAAATATACGAATTTTGTCACTACATAATTGGTTAAAATTAGTTCCTTAAAAGAAATTGGTTAAAATTACTCACCTATCTCGCCGACACACACATCATCGCACAACGACACACGTTTCACCGCGCAGCGCAGTCGCGCTACCCGTGCTCAGCAAGGGTATCTCGACTAGTTTTAGAACGAAAAAAGATACATGGACGGAGAAAAAAAATACGCGAAAACAAAACGTTTATAACTTACATGAATTGATAAATATTTTTAACATGTCTGCTGCCATACTAAAATCATTATCACAATCACCTATTACATAATTTTAAAAAATAAATCAGGCTTAAGAAAAGCTATAATACCGTGTATTGTTGCCGTTGAACACATCTAACTTTCCAAATCCTCTTTCGCTCCCAAAGATTCAACCTCTTCCATTTTCTCCGTTTCCCTTAAATAAGCAACACTCATGCAATTCCAGCAAGAAAAAAAATGGTGTTTTATAATCATGTTGATGAATCTTCTTGAAAATGGCATTATGGTTTTATAGTGGATGTGTATTTATAAAATATTAAATAAGTTTTTTGTCCATAAAAACAATTAAAATTTTGTTTTTCGTACTTATAAAAAAAGTGGCATGTTTGCTTGCATCTTACAAAGTTTTCACGCACACGGTTTTAGATCTTGCCAAATTCAAATTAGTTTAATTATCCTTAAACTTTTTCAATTTTTATCTTGATATTTTGGTATTTTAAAAAAATTCATATTTGATACATTCCATGTTAAAAAATTATAATTTTTTTGTAAAAGTTATTTTTATTTTATTCTAAACATGCTTAGGAAAAATTATTCAAAATTTTTAAATCTTTTAAAAAATTAAACAAATTTGAATTTAGTGGAGACTAAAATTGTGTTATTGAAAATTGTATAGAGAAATAACATGTCACTTTTTTTTGTACTACAAATGAAATTTGGTAAAGTTTTAGGGAAAACACTTATTTAAGCCTTTTATAAATTCAAATGGTTTGAAACTCTTACAATGAAGTCAAAATTATGAATTTCAAATTCATTTACATTGGGTTATCTATCAAGAAACATTCACAAATCTAGGTTGCATGCAGTCTAATTAGCTTGAGGTCATGCAATCAAAACTGATCTGGCTGTTCGATTAAGATTAGATAGTCGAGATTTAAAACAGTTTAAATCAAGAAAAATATTCCTTAAACATGAATTGTCCAATCTTAATTGGATGACCAGATCTGCACTGAAATTGCACAAGAGATCGATGCTAACATTTGGATCTAATAAACTTTTCAAAACTGCTTAAAATCAGGAAATCAAAGTAGATCTGGACGTCCGATTGAGATTAGACAATCTATATTTAAAGTAGATTAAATAAAAAAATATCATGCTTTAAATCTGAATTGTCTGATCATAGTCAGATGTCTAGATTTGCTTTGGAATTTCGCAAGAGATCAATGCTAACATTTGGATCTAATAAACTTTGCAAAACTGCTTGAAGTCATGCAATCAAAATAGATCTGAATTTTTGATTAAGATTAGAAGTTCTTGATTCAAAGCGGATCTAAATTTTCCGATCTTAATTAGATGTTCAGATCTGCTTTGGAATTGCATAAGATATTGATGCTAACATTTGGATCTTATGCGTAATTACAACCATAGTGATTCATCGAGGATCCAAACACATAAATCTATGGTGATATCATTAATTGGGAATATTTGAATTTTAAAGCTCTATTAAATTTCAATTAAATCAGTGTAAACATATCGAATTTAATAAAGATTTTGTTGTGCATACCTAAAGCTTGATATAATTCACACAAGTAGCGTTGGAGGCGACGATTTGGACAAGGCAGCCGATGCGTCATACAATACAAAAATTTGTCAAGATCTGGCCGATTGAAGACTGTAGAGGAGTTAAAACGATTAACATTAGGGTAGGTAGTTGAGAGTGGTGCCGAAGAACATGAGTGGTGGCCGAAGAAGGATGGATGGTCGAGTTGAATTTAAGTTGGGGTGGGAAGGGTTTAGGGTGAGCGGCGTGGAAAGGCGGAGGGGATGAGGTAGGGTGACAAAGGGATCTAGGGTTTGAAGTAAAATATGACAAAGGTCTAGGATTATGCAAGTTATGATAACATATAAATGAGGCGTAAACGGTAAAAAATTGAGTGACTATGCGCCTGTAAATATTTTTTTTTACTTGTCTATCATATAACTCTTCAAAGGTAATTTTTTTTTATGGACTCACATAATATTAAATTATTGAATCTGATGGCAAAATATGAAATCAATTAAACAAAAAAAAAACATATAAAAGGAAATTGCAACCAAATTTTTAGATCGATAAGATAATAATTTTAACCGATTTAGGTTGGTATATTGGTATTGGTTTGAGACCTTAAAGTGTGCTCCTCTCAAAGTCTTAGGTTCGATTTCGCACGATGTTAATTTCAATTGGTAAGTCCGTACTAAGTTTTATTCCGGCTTTAAATGAGGCTACCCACAAATGGACGGTGAGATTGGACCCCTTAATTTAGTCTGTCTTTAAGCTGAATATTGTTTTTTTTTTATTTTTTTAAAAGGAAATAGTTTATGCAAATGAGGCAAAGGGTCAAAACAAGGCACCTGACCCAACTAGGTAGGGCTAAAATTTGAATTAAATATGGACTTTAAATTTGGTACCCAACCCCAACCATACGCCATCTACTGACCTTTTGAGTGGGTTGCATTTTTAACTTATATTTTTTTTTTAAATTATTGAAATTATTTAGAAATTTACATAATTCCTCATCATTCGAATTTTCATTGAACAAAATTTACATGAAAACAAAAATAAATTAAACCTAAATGTATCTGCTTAATTAAATTTTTGTGATACAAATTAACTAGACTTAATAAGTAGAAGTGCAAATAAAGATATGACAAAATTACACAATTCGTCACTCAACTTAATTTTAGATAACACTCTCATCCTTTATTTTTTTCCCAATTCAATTCTCTATGTTATAGAATGTCAACATCGTTATCCTTTTAAAAAAAAAGTCAAAAATCCATAAAATTCATCAAAAATACAGAAAATTAATCACAAAACTCATAACTTCATAAAAATACGCATAATTTTATGAAAACATTATTTTATTCATTTGCTTCCTCATCAACCAACCCAACAGTCCAACAACGTAAACAAATCATGGTCTCTTTTCAGCCTTTCTTCAATTTTTCTTTTGTTTGGGTACTTAGTTGGAATTTGGTTAAGATTTTTTTTTTGTTTTGGTTATGGTTGATTATTTTGATGAGTGCGTAAAAGATGATTAACGTTATGTAGAAAAATGAATTTATGGGTTTTTGGGTTTATGATATTTTTTCAATGAAATATGGATTTCTAAGGTTGGATAACGAAGATCTGCGTTTGTTTGAGTTTGATGAGTTTTTAATTTTTTTTTTTAATAAAAAGCATAACGACCTTGATATTTTATAATTTAAAGGATTAAATAAAAAATAAAGATAAAAGACGAAAGTGTTATATGAAATTAAGTTGGGCTGCACATACAATTAGTGTATTTTTGTTAGGATAGATTAGAGTTGATCCACTTGGACTGATTTACCAAGTTGTATTTGTTGGAACAAAGTGTGTTTAACATTACCACCTTAAGTTTTGGTGATAACAAAGTATTAAAATGCCAATTGGATATGCTAATATTTGTTCAAGTGTGCATGACCATAAATAAAAATTTATAAGTCAATCATTGGTTCTTAAATAACAAAAGAGAACAAATGAATTTACAAAGTAAGCTTATGTTCCAAGACAGAGTCTGAAGACAAAGAGAGTCTGAAGTCCATCAGAAGCTGACATAATCAGAAAGTCTGAAGATCCTTAGAAGCTGAAGTTCATCAGAGTCTGAAGACTGGAAGCTGCAGTTAGTTAAAGTTTGTTATTCTGAAGACATATCATTGCAGAAGGAATAGAAGCATGGAGCAACGACTATTTCAGAGAAATTAGATGGCATTGGATACTTATCCACTGAAGAGCGCAGTAAAAAGGGTATAGTACAATTGTACAACCACTACTCTACTACTGAACTCATCATGTCTGTAATAGTAAGCAACAACTATGTCTACGTTGGTTATTCTCTATTCAAGGAATGAATTTGAAATTGTTCTCTCCTAGGACAATAACCAAATTAAGCAACAGATCATTGGTGATGATCAAGCTTCAACAACGACTCCTTTTGATGTGCTGGTAATCAACGTCTCTTTCACACCTTTATATAAATGAGTGAAGATTTGAAGATTGTAAGAGACTCACAACAATTTTACTAGTGCCAAAACTCTGCTGAAATTGTTTCACATCAAAGTTCATTTAGAATTTCTTAACAACTTTCATATCTTAGAAATTATAGAGTCTTAAGAGTCTGTATGTGATTTGTATTGTGAACACCACTGATTGTATATCAAGTGTTTAACCTCAAGGTTTTTTCTAAGTTGCCTTTAGAAATTGGTGGGCAATTTACTCAAACCAATAAAAAACAGCCACATGTCCTCCATTTTAAAAATAACATTTATTATTTTATAATTTTAACATGTATTTTATTATTTGCATATTCATCCCATTTTAAATTAATGATATTTACAATTTGAACCTTCAATTTAATTATATTTTCCTTTCAATCCAATCACTATCCAACAAAAATCATTAAAAATAAAAAATATCACCGCTGGGAATTAAACCAAGGCACAATTTGGATCATATGACTTAACCACTTGACCATTTCTTCTTTCATGAAATGAAATGGAATGTAAAATATATGTTATCAGTGAGCAATATTTTTTTTGCAGCCTCTTATAATCCAAGCTTTAGAAACAAAAAATCAATTTATATGTGTATATATTTTTTTTTTAGGAAATATGTGTATATATATATGAAATAATAAATATTTCTAAAATAAAACAATATGATTTCATTCATTTGATTTTTTTTATATTTTAAATATTATTCTTTTATATAAATTCATACTATTTATCCAGATTCGATGAAATACAACAATGTTTTATTTGTGATCAATCAAATTACGATTTATTTTAGGTCCAACATTTCTTTTGAATCAGATGAACTATTTAAAAGTATTAAATAAAAATTGTCAAGATAAATGTA
>Ga0315915_1002304_pt1 | contig 24026 bp, 19 predicted proteins | sample MpolbnodulesMG_FD_207738 | JGI IMG/M metagenome (GOLD analysis project Ga0315915, IMG submission 207738) | Medicago polymorpha root nodule microbial communities from Los Angeles, California, United States - branched nodules | ecosystem: Host-associated > Plants > Roots > Nodule | place: USA...
AAAATAACTTGAAATTGAAGTAAAATAGTTCTAGAAGGAAATAAAAACATATTAAATTTAATTAAAATAAACTTAAATATTAAATAAAAGACACTAATTAATGACTCATCAAGTAGGTATTAGAAAACCTTCATGTTTCTTCCTTCAACAAAACAAGTATGGGATGTTGTAGAAGACAACTACTCGGATATCCAAAATTCTTCTCTAATTTATGTCAAAAATCGAAATTGTGGAACTCAAAGTAGAATGACAAAGATGCATGTAAGTAGCAACTACATTGAATTGATGAACCTTTGTCAAGAGTTTGATTTGTGTTTTGAGGATAATTGGAAATGTTTCAAAGACATCAACCTTCCCATTTTCTAATACAACCATTTAGACCATCAAAACCAAGTTAAGTTATTCACAGTGATGTTTGGGTCCATATCAAATAAGTACACCCACTCACAATATTTTTTTCATGAGAAAGAAGAATTTGGGTGTTTTTTTATTTATTTATGGTCATGGTGGAAAAGAGGAAGAAGAATAATCATTAGAGTGAGGGTTTTTTTTATTTGAAAAATCTGGGCTTGGATGAATTTTTTTGCTGGGTTTTGCTGATGTTGGATGATCTTTATTAAATGTAATGATGAAGATCTAGATGACTAATGAATCTATACTGAGGAGTCATGAAAAGAAACTAAGATGGGAGAGAACCATAAATAAGGTAACAAGTTCACATCTCATTGTTGGTATGAATCTAAGATGGGAGAGAATCAATATCCTAAAATAAAAAATGACAAGTGTATTTCTGTTTGAGAGTCATGTTTTGTATTATGATATAGATGTTCCTATATTCATTAGGAAACATGTTAGATCCTGCAATAAACACCATATGTCCAATTTCATCTCATATTCAAATTTGCCTTCATCTTTTTCTTCTTTCACATCTCAATTGTCTAGTGTATAGATTGCAAAGAATGTATATAATGCTCTAAAAGTTACAAAACCGAGGAAACTTGTTCTTAAGGAATGAGATCTCTAGAAAAGAACAAAACTTAAAGTGTTATGACACCATTGGGTGGCAAGAAGATTGTGGGATATAAGTGGGTGTTTTAATTCAGACGAATCTCTTAAAAGGTATGAGTCTCTCTTGGTGACTAAGGGTTTCACTTATGGCATAGGCTACTCAGAGACATTTTTATCCTGCTTAAAAATTGAACCATGTCATAATACTTTATTGCTTGATGGCAACCTATATTGGCCTATGTTGATTCCCCATGCTTCAAGCGATTGGCGTTGAGGGAGAAATTTTGTCCCTCAGTTATGGGTTCCGTAATGTTTTCAACAGAGCTTTAGGTACAATTGTGTTTGGGATTAAGCTACACTAAGAAATACATAAAAGTAAAATCATAAAGATAAAGGGATAAATTGCAAAAAAAAAAACTTGTTTGTTTGATTATACATGTTAGTTACAATGTATGAACAAAGTATTTAGAATGTAACTATTGCCTACTAGTCAAACGACGTGATTGGCAATGCTTAATCCTCCATTCGACCAGTTTCATAGGTAGTGCATGATAACTCCCATCCTAGTGGGATTGTGGCGCCCCATGTTCGGCTTCAATTTCCTCTCGTTGACATGATCCGTTAACAAGGTTTTTGGTGCATAGCTTCACTAGAGAGCGTGACTTCTCTCTCACTCCTCAAAGTTGTTAGTGGTGCTAAGAACATGGTAGATAATCTCATTTAGATCGTTAAAATATTCGCTGGTGATCAATATATAATCCTTTGATATTCACCATGCATGTGAATGTGATGAGTGATTGTAGTGGGCAGTGTGCGTGCTGATGGTGCAACATACATCACATGGACCGTCATAGTAACGTATATCCTATCGTGGCTATATGTACGAGGGTAGAATTTAAAAGTGAGGATAAAACTGTCATTAAATATTTATAAAGTTGATTAAACTAAAGAATCCATCTCATACCTCCTAACATGGAGGGGAAGCAAAATAGAGAAATGTAATGGAATGTGATAGAATGAATACCATTATGTTTCATTCCATCCTATTTTAATATATCCAAACAATGAAACACTATGTCATTCCATTCCATCTTATTACATCAATCCAAATATAGTCGAAAGGAAGCCCAAAACATCCAACTAAAAATTTAGATGGAAGATTTTCAAGAGGTACAAGTTAAGTGGAATGGAAATAAGTGGAGTCAAATAAATTATAATTTTTTTATTCTATTTTTACTCTTACTTAAATAAACTCTATACTCCATAAATTTTAACTTAAATTATTAGGTCGAACGTCATGATTGAAATTCAAACCCCGACTCTATCACTCGTATGTGTGAGTTTTCAATAAATAATTAAGGTTATATATATATATATATATATATATATATATATATATATATGTCGTAAGTCCGACTTTGAATACACACTTTAGATAGAAAGAACTAACTTGGCAAATCCAAAGAAGGTTTTCTAGTACGTTCATCACAAAAGATTTCTAGATCCCAATAGACCAAATGCAAAATAGCCGCCAAAAAGCACAACCCCGAAAACACATTATGTTCTGTGGCCATCACAAATACCTGGATTTGTTATAGTCCCTCATGTGATATTCCAACACCCCACGAATTGGTTATTCCTAAACGAGTCATGAAGGGTATAACAAACATACCCTGTCTTATCGTATTAACATATTTAAGTTTTTTAATGGATTAACAGATTTAAATTAAGAGACCAAAATGACATATTTTAAAGTTAAAGGATCAAAATATACCTTAAAATAAAATTCGTTCACCGACAAAAAAAAAAAAATCAGCTTATTATTCTATTTGTACTGTATATGGATGGACTAATTCGTATAAATATGCTTACAAATTGCAGTATTTTGCTTTCGTTACATGAGCGAACTTTTGTTCATATCCCAGCTTACCCTAAGCAATTGAAGTTTATGTTTATTTAAAAGACTACGTATACTAAGGTGATTTTTCTATTTGGATTGATTAGGCTAATGTATATTTATTTCTAGATAATTCCAAGATTCCTTCTTAACCAAAACCAAAATAAAACTACAAAAAAACAAGTTTTAAAAAATACAACTTAAGTTATTTTTCTATTTGGATTGACTAGGTAGGGGCATATGTAAAACCCTATAAAAGTTCTCAAATCTCAAAGCTAACAATCCACACCACCAAGCAAATTAAAGATGAGTGTCAACATAGATGAAGCACCCATTTTTGCTCCATCTTAACCAGTACCAAATGTTCAAGAAATGGTGAAGACGAATCCTTTGCAAGTTCCAACAAAATATGTGAGGAATGAAGAAGAAATGGAGAAAGTAAACTACATGCCTCAACTTTCTTCTGAGATTCCTGTCATTGATTTTACACAACACTTTCAAATGGGAACGTGGAGGAGTTGCTGAAACTTGAGATTGCATGCAAGGAGTGGGGTTTCTTTCAGGTAATTCATCAACTATAGAATTGTGAGTTACACATGTACAAACAAAAGCATATAATTTTTGCCTATTTAATATGTCTATTTTTATATATAATGTTACTAAAATATCTTTTTGTGCATAGACGTGTCTAAGTCTATATTTCATCTTCTAAAACAAATAAATAGCATTACTAAATAGTATATTTAGAAGAAAAACAATGAATATAATTAGGGACAAAGATAATACAAAGAAATAATATATTATACCAGCGACGGATCCAGAAATTTTAATAACTGAAGTCAAAGTTATGTCATGAAAATTTATATAAAACTATATAAACGCGTAAGCGTGCAAAAATTATATAACTTATGTTTATAATTGCTCTAAAATGTTGATTTTTTAAAATATTTTTCCATTTCTATCAGAGTATAAAAAATATAACCATAATTAATTATTTTTTCAACCACCAACGTTAGTCATAGAGCTTTTTCCAACAAATATAAGAATAGTTTATAATATAATAGTAGTTTTATGGTCTTGCTAATGATATGCTTTAAGAGAATTGGTTAAAGATTTTATCTTAAAAATAAGCGTTATTTTTATCGATATAATAATTACAACAACTTTTTATAAAAAAATGATTTCCTTTGATTTCTTAACTAGTGCTCTTAGAACACTCATTAGGATTCTTCTTAGTTTTGTAATTTTTTGTAGTGTTATGAATGGAATATATGAAGACAATATAATACTATATAAGTGGGGTCAAGCTGCATAAATATCTAATTTTGAGTTAAAAATACAATAAACAAGTGGGGTCAGACCCCATTGCCCCCACATTGAATTCGTCCCTGAATTATACACAAAAAATTAATGATAATAATACTATAATAGTAATAAAACTAATAAAAAATATATTAATAATAATAAAGATTTTAAGTCGCAGTTGCTAGGTGATTCTTATTTTTAATATTGTAAGAAATAACAGAAAAAACTAGGGATCCAGCTTTGTTGGAAATTAAGAAAGTTCAACATAGAAGGGAACATGGATAACAAAAGTGTTTAAAGTGGTGTAGAGTTTGAGTTTATTGGTTGAAATTTTTGGACAATAGGCTTCCACACTTAAGAACACCAACTAGTCAACTACTATGTCACACTCTAAACCGCAATATGTGCAATAATCTAACTAGTATTAGTCATCGTGAACTTAATTCAATTGGTAGGGACAATACATAATATATGTAAGGTCTATGGTTCAAACTCTGACCACCACCCAAAAAAAAAATCCAACTAGTATCAAAAGTAGGTCTACTAAAGAAAAGTAATGAATTGGGCGTGAGACTCAACAACCACATAAAAATAAAAATATCTAGAACGTACAAGTAGGCAAACAACTCGATGATATGTTGAAGAGAAACCCAAAAGGAAAAAGACTAGAAAAATTTACCCTATACCCCTACACTTTTGCTTACACCCCTACAAATCAATAAAATTGGTTTTACCCTTTTTTGTAATTTAAATTATTGCATCTTCATTTTTCACTCACATTTTCACATCTACACTTTTACTTTCACCTCTACTATGTACCATCCAAGTCACAAACAAGCCAAAAAGAAAAAAGAAAGAGTCTCGTTTGGACATGAGGGAGAGGTTGAAAATTAAGAAGTCCCGAATAGGAGGGAACAATGATAACTAAAATGTTTATAAACGATGAAGAATATGAGTCCATTAGTTTAAGCTTTTGGACCATGAACCTCCGTACTTAAGAACACTAACTAGTTAGCTACTATGTCACAATCAAGTGCTTTATAAGATTTCAATATATATCTTTGCAGATGATGAATCATGGTGTGCAAAAAGACCTTATACAAAGAATGAGGGATGCATCAAATGAGTTTTTTGAACTTTCAATGGAAGAGAAGGAAAAATATGCAATGCTCCCAAACGACATCCAAGGCTATGGGCAAAATTATGTGGTTTCTGAGGAGCAAACACTTGATTGGTCAGATGTACTAGTTTTAATCATTTACCCTAACCGGTACAGGAAGCTTCAGTTTTGGCCAAAAACCTCACATGGATTCAAGTATGCACTTTTGACATTTTGAATCTAGAATTAAATATCATTTTAGTCTCAAGCAAATATAAAGTTTCCGCTATACTCCTTTCTGTCACATTTATAAGTAAATTTTCGTTTTTCAGATTCATTAAATAACATATGTATCTAAATTATAACATAGTCTAAATACATCACTTATTTAATGAATCTGAAAAAACAAAAATCGATTATAAATGTGACCAGAGAGAGTATGTAAGACATAAAAACTAAGAGGTTCAAAATTCAAACCCTAAAAACTAACATAAATCACTATTGCCTATCCAAAATAAAATAAATATGTACATATATTTAAGTTTTTAAACAATATATATATGGACATTTTGTGATTTTGATGAAACTCATTTGCTAATGCAGAGAGATAATCGAAGCATATTCAAGTGAAGTGAAACGAGTTGGTGAGGAACTTCTAAGTTTTTGTCTATTATCATGGGGTTGGAGAAGCATGCTCTTGCTGAACTGCATATAGAATTAATTCAAGGTTTACGTGTGAACTATTACCCTCCTTGCAACAACCCTGAGCAAGTATTGGGTTTGAGTCCACACTCTGACACAACCACCATTACCTTACTTATTCAAGATGATGATGTGCTTGGATTAGAAATCAGAAACAAAGGAAATTGGGTACCGGTTAAACCAATATCAGATGTCTAGTTATCAATGTTGGAGATGTTATAGAGGTATTTTTTATTTTTTTTGTGTGTTAACCCCTTAGGTTTTCAGGAAAAAGGGGTCAGGGTAATATGAGGTTCGAATGAGAGGTAAGTAAACTCTAACAGAATTGTTCGAAATTACATTTAAACTTGGATACTTCCGAACGGATTCATTCTTAAATGAAACTAATTATACTTATCAACCACTTATGTCCAAACACTAGTTTTTATAAACACATTTTTTTATTATAAAAAAATTAAATTAGGTGCGACACATCATCCATGGTCGGAGAGAAAGACAAACCGCAGCAACAATTTTAAATGAAAAGTCAAACTTACTTTGTCAACCTATGTAGCATCGACACAGAGTGACTTAATTAATTCTTTTGAAAATAAGTGACTGAATATTATTCCTTCGTTGAATGTGAGCAGATATTGAGTAATGGAAAATACAAAAGTGTAGAACACAGAGTAATGACAAATCAGAACAAAAGAAGGATTTCTTATGCATCATTTTTGTTCCCTCGAGATGACGTTGAAGTTGCGCCCTTTGATCATATGATAGATGCTCAAAACCCTAAGATGTACCAGAAAGTCAAGTATGGAGATTATTTGAGGCATTCCTTGAAGAGAAAAATGGAGCGAAAAACACACACCGATGTGGCAAAGATAAAGGAACATGTAATAGAGGAACATGTAATAGAGACATAACAACTCAAATATAAAGAGGAAAAAGACGAAGATTTCGTGATTGTCAGCTTGTTAACAATGAATATTTTCTGTTTTATTTTATTGTATGTTTTGCTTCTGTTTCCCTAAAATCTGTGTGTACTCTCTGTGTATTTATATCAGATGAATAAAGCATATTACATTACCCTAAAACTTTTCTACAAGGTATTACAAGCTCTAGGTTTTAAGGTTCTAACATCAAGTGGTCTAAAATATAACCGGTTTCACGAACCGATCTGTTTCACAACCTGTTTTTCACCGCACAAGACCTGCAGCTGAAGCAGGCATCGGCAATGGTGATCCTAGTGATGGATTTGAAGTGGTCGCCAACAACACATATGAACTGATTGTTACCTAGAAACCAAGGTTGTCAAAATCGGGACTTTACTTCAGGCCAAAAGGGAATAGCAAAATCGAAAATTGTAAAATCGCAATCAAAATCGAATGATTTTACTCAACTACTTTTGTAGAATCGATATAGGGATTTTGTAAAAACCTTATTGTTTCTCCCTGCAATAAAATAAGTCTGGGATTTTGTAAGAGACATCAACAAAATTAATTACCAACTGTTAGAGACTTTCAAGTTTTCATCAAACATAAGAACATCTATGAAGTAATTGATTTCACAATATTCACACTAGCGAAAAATAATAAAGCCAGATTGATTGGTATGCAAACAAAGCTCTCAGAACATCAAATTGCATAGTAAAACAACAGAAAGATAACAAAATTGGAAACTATAATCATGCATCATGTTGCTATTGTAAATTTGTAACTGAAAAATATGGAATACTAATTGTAATACACCTACCTGGAGATCATCCTATAATACAAAGATAAGTCTATGCGTTAAAAAAACAGGAAGAGTGCATCACCTATTTATTGAACAAACCCAAAAAATTGATGAACAACCCAATAAAATTGTGTCAAAATTAGACGACTACCACACTATTGAATTCATCTCTCAATGTAGACATCATTTTCAATATCTCATCATCGCCGCGATTACATTATCACCAACGATAACTTCTTCGTCTAGCTTCGTTCTTCTTTGTCTTCAGAAAAAGAAGCCCTTTGGTTTTGGTTGCTTTATTTTTCACTCTTTATTTTAATTTAGTGTCTAAACTAAAAAATATTTACATATATAGATAGCTAAGGTGACACTGCAAATATCAGTTGACTACAGTTTAGACAAAAAGAACTAACTTGTATTAACAGATTTAGGTTAAGAGACCAAAATGACTCATTTTAAAGTTAACGGACCAAAAGAAACCTAAAAATACGTCAAGCGACCAAAAAAATATTTTAAGACAACTATTTTATTTTTACCGTATATGAAGGATCAATTTTGCTCGCTGTGAAATATGACAGCAGTCCATTACCACAGCGCATGAAAAGGCAATAAGACTATGAGATTAATTTTGTATAAACCATAAAATATGTTTGCAAATTGCATTATTTTTCTTTCGTTACATAACCTAACTTTGTTCATATCCCAGCTTACCCAAGCAGTTGAAGTTTATTTAATTTGGAAACTCCAATCCAAGGCATAGATTCCATAGATGCAAAACAATGTAGATAACAGTAATCTAAAGTGATTTTTCTATTTGGATTGGCTAGGCAGAGGTATATTTATTCCCTCTTCTAACAAACAAAAAAAACTTTACACATAACCCTTTAAAAGTTCTCGAATCTCAAAGCTAACAATCTACACCATGAGTATCAACATAGAGGAAGCACCAACTTTTGCTCCATCTTTACCAGTACCAAATGTTCAAGAAATGGTGAAGATGAATCCTTTGCAAGTTCCTAAGAGATACGTCAGGAATCAAGAAGAAATGGAGAAAGTAAATTACACGCCTCACCTTTCATCGGAGATTCCTGTCATTGATTTAACACTGCTTTCAAATGGGAACATGGAGGAGTTACTGAAACTTGAGATAGCATGCAGGGAGTGGGGTTTCTTTCAGGTAACTCTTGAAATTACAGATTTGTGAGTTATAGGGAAGAAATATACCAACAGAAACATGTAGTAACTCGGTCCCTTGTTATCATTTCTTGCGTGGATGTTGCTAAAATACTCGTTTGTATATAGATGTGTACAACTCCGAATTTATATTTAGGGAAACATTTTTTTTTTAAAAGGTAATAAGTTATAATTAGAGCCAGAAGTAGTACAAAGAAGCAGTGTACTTCTACCACAACAACTTTGATAGCAATAAAGATTTTAATCCAGCTGCAATGTAACACAAGTCTCTATATTGTAGAAAATCGCAGTAAAAACAATTGATGCAGCTTTAATTGTATCACGTTGTAGTTGAGGAGGCGTCAAAAATCTTCCGATATCAGAGTATAAATCATAGTTGTTCATCTGTTTTCTTAAAACTCGGATTAAAACAACAAAAGTAATAGGTCCAACCAGTTCACATTAATGCAATGACATCTTTGTTAGAGTAAATAAGATTTTGTTTGAAATTAGAAATACCTTTGCAGATAGTGAATCATGGTGTGCAAAAAGAAATTCTGCAGAATATGAAAGATGCAGCAGATAAGTTTTTCAAACTTCCAATTGAAGAGAAGGAAAAGTATGCAATGCTCTCAAACGACGTACATGGCTACGGTCATGCTTATGTAGTTTCCGAAGAGCAGACGCTTGATTGGACAGACACATTGTTTTTACTCATTTATCCCACACGGTTCAGGAAGCTTCAATTCTGGCCAAAAACACCACAGGGATTCAAGTATATATGCATTTTTTACAATTTAAATCTAAAATCAAATATGATTTTGATTCTTTAAAACATGTATGTAAATCTTGCTATGAAGCACTGACACAAACACAAACACTGAATAAAACACTAACACTGACAAGTCGGAACCGGTAATAATTTAATAAAATGAAATTAATTGAAAGTAATACATGTGTCAATGTCACTATCAGACGTCAGACACCTTCAATCAGAAACGTCAGTTTTAGAGAGTTATATTGTGATTTAAATGGAATTAATATGGTAATGCAGGGAGATAGTAGATACATATTCAAGTGAAGTGAAAAGAGTTGGTGGAGAACTTCTAAGTTCTTTGTCTGTTATTATGGGTTTGGAGAAGCATGTTCTTGCTGGACTGCATAAAGAAGTACTTCAAGGTTTACGTGTGAACTATTACCCTCCTTGCAACACACCTGAGAATGTATTAGGTTTGAGTCCACACTCCGACTCAAGCACCATTACTTTACTTATGCAAGATGATGATGTGTCTGGGTTAGAAATTCGACACAAAGGAAATTGGGTACCAGTTACTCCAATATCAGATGCTCTAGTTGTCAATGTTGGAGATGTAATAGAGGTAATTCAATCATTTCTTTTTTTATAAACAAAATATTTAAATTAGTAGAGAAAACTAAAAATATCGATGACGGTTTTCGGTGTAAGACGTGTCAACATATGTTGCACAGACAATTCGCATTGAAGGCGTGTTAGGCGTCCGACACATACACTTACATTTAATCACTTTCATTTTCTTAAATTATTATTATTGTTATTGTCTAGTGTTATTGTTTGTGTCGTGTCCGATTTCAGTGTCTCTATTTGTGCTTCATATGTGTCAACTCCAATTGGCATATATGAACTATTTTTATAATGACATAATCAACACTAAATAAAGAGTCACTTGGTTATATATCAACACTTTCAGTTTATTCCTTTTTTCAATGTAAGCAGATATGGAGTAATGGAAGATACAAGAGTGTAGAACACAGAGCAATGACAAATAAAAACAAGAGAAGGACTTCTCATGCAACATTCGTGTTCCCTCGAGATGATGTTGAAGTTGAGCCCTTTGATCATATGATAGATGCTCAAAACCCTAAGATGTACCAGAAAGTCCTGTATGGAGATTATTTAAGGCATTCCTTGAAGAGAAGAATGGAGGGAAAAACACACACTGATGTGGCAAGGATAAAGGAACATGTAATAGGGAAATAACACATCAAAGAAAAGGTCCAGTTTGAGAAAAATAACGAAATTAAATAAGTTTACCTTTTCATCTTTATAATTGTGCTTGTATAATGCATAAAGAGTATCATTTACATCAAATAGCATAGAGTCTCTATTTACAACATATCAAATGGAAAAGTTTTAAGAAACCAACTTTGAGTTGTTTAGCTACTAATAAGAGGCTCTTCTATGTTACATCACATCAAAATATTCATGCATAGTTAGTTTCAATTGTGCATTTTTAAACAACTCTAAAAAAATGCAGTTTCAAACTTTTGTTCAAATAATTGGATGATTGCAAATAGAATTTTTTTAATTCATATACAGCCGGAGAAGTCGAAATGCGATGGAGGACGGCAGCTACACTGTAATGGGAGTGAGAGGTAACAAAAATAGCGTGTACCTTTCACCTGAGGTTTCATAGGAAATGGGTGAAAATTCTGTTTAGGTCGTTGAGAGATTTGCACATTGATCGTCTGATCACCATTTGATTTTCACCACATGGTGGTGATTGATTGCATAAGGTAATGTTTGTGTGTTGATGGTACAACGTACATCGTGTAGACCCTTATGGCAGGGCCGTCTTAAACAATTTGAAGACTATGTATTAATTTAAAATTTGGGCCCCTAATAAAAAGAACAATAATAATTATTTTTTATGTAAATTATAAATAACATCCAAAGATAAACAAAGAGGATGGATTTTCTAATTCTCTCTCTCTCTCTCTGAGAAAAGTCACCACCGTAACCGTTTTTTTCCGGCCACATTACAACTCTCCGGTGAAGCTCAGTTTTGACTTTTTCTGCACGTTTTCGTGGCGTTTCTCTCCTCTATCACGGTGGTTGATCTCACCCCCTCTAATTTCGCACCTTCTGCGAGGGTTCGCATCTCCGTTGGTTTCTTTTCGGGCTCGTTTGGATACGCCGTTGCCTACGGCGGCGCTCATACCAGAATCTGGAAAGTCTAGTAGGTCCCTCGTTCAGGTTCTCTCCGGTGGTTCTTCCGGTGACACTTCTCTGATAAAATTACCTCCCATGGTGGTTATGGGAGCTTCAGCTCGTATCAAAATTTCACAAGCTGCCTACGAATCTGGTTTGGCTGCATGCAGGTTCAACCTCCATGGTCGTTTGACACTACACAAAGGGGATTCTCCATTAACGACGCAAGCCTTGAAGCTCAAGCTCAACAATTTTTGGCCCCAATTGAGCAATTGGAATTTGATTCCCCTTGGTAAGGGTTTCTTTGAGCTTAATTTTAGTTCAATTGAGGATATGAAGCAGGTTTGGGCCAGTGGGGTTGTTAATTTGAAACTTGGGTTCATGCGTTTCTATGGTTGGACGAAGGACTTCATCCCAAAGGTTCAGGCACAAACTCACGCACATGTTTTGGTTAGATTTATGCATTTGCCACAAGAATACTAGGGACGGCAAACAATTTTTGAAATTGCCTCAGGTTTAGGTACACCCCTTACCATTGATGAATCAACTCAAACCAGGCGTTTTGGACTTTATGCTAGGGTATTAATTGATGTGGATCTGCAAGAGAAGTTGTTTGAGTCTGTGATTGTGGAGAGGGAAGGGCATGCCCTGACTATTATGATACAATGTGAACAAGTTCCTCTGTTTTGTGCTAATTGCAAAACCATAGGTCATAGTATCCATTCTTGCTCAAAATTGCATGCTGATAGCAATATTAAAACTAAAAGAAGCACTCACAATGTGAATCAGAAGGTTCAATCCAAACCTGATACATCCTACAGAAACAATACTAAGCTTCCTTTGCATAAGGTTGCTGATGCTAATGTTAGTGCTAAAGCTCACAATATAACAGTTGGTAATAAACCTGCTAAGACTCATATTGACACACATGAAGCCACTTTTGTTTCAGCTGATGATTTTGAGGAGGGTGAATTATCAGCTCCTGAAAACAATGATTTGGAGATCTTACATACTGAACATCATGCTCAGAATCCTAACAATGAAAATAACTCAAGTCTTAATCTACACAATGCTTTTGAATTGCTTGCAAGTGGCTCTGAACATGTTACAGGGGTAGCTCAACCAAATGAAGAGGAATCCACTCCCATTACACTGGATATGTACATTGGCAAAAATCCAAATGTGGAGGCCAATTCCCTAGGGAAGGAGATCTTGACTCAAAGCACTAACATAGAGGCTTCTGGTAAATTGAGTAAAAAGAACCCTAAACCTGTTGCTTTATGCTCAAGCACTCCTTTGTTGGACTCTGTTAATGGGAGGCAGCAATTCCCCATTACAGATCCTTCTTCCTTAGTTCAGGATAGCAACATTGGGAGGATGTCATTCCCCAATACTATTGCTGTGTCATTTGGTACTGCTAGAGACCCTACTGTTGATGATTCTCTAACAATGCAGCCAATCATTTCTCCTATTACTACAAATGTTGAAATCTTAGGGCAAGAAAAGAGAAAGTTACAATTCACTATTGGCCCTAAATATTCCACTGCTACTTGTTTGAAAGATGGGAGGTGTTGAGTAAGTTTTGGGGAGATGAAGATACTGACAGCATACTAGAACCTGAAGACGTTGAGGTTTGTCCTCCTGATGCTGATAAGTATTTAGACACTCCTTTAGAGATAGGCAAGTTTACAAAACCTAGCAAGAAGTCTAGAAAACATAAGAGGTGGCATCACAAGTAGTGAGCACATCCAAACTCGATCCATAAAGGGTGTAATTAAAAGCAATCCCAAATATGTTTGAGTCTTGGGATGTTTCACTTTACCTTTTTGCCTTTTGATAGACTGCATATGTCTTGATTGTTTCCTCTCCCTCCTTGTTGGTTTGGGAAGGTTTTGTTTGTATTGATGTTTTTGGATTTTTTCTTGTACGAGGTTCAGGCATCACCTCGCTTTTATATTGAATTTTTAGCTTTATAAAAAAAAAATAAAAAAAAATCCAAAGCTTGTGTAAATAATGTCAATTCTCTACTTTATGTATTTTGCAATAGTTAAGAGCATGGTTTATCTTGGGCTAATTATATGATGGACTAAAAAAACAAAACAAAACAAATAATCAAATAGAATATAAGATTATCAATTTAAATTTGGCTTCCAACTTTCTTCGAACACACATATGCATAATTGATTGGGGGTAGAACCGTATTAGTTTTGTGTTAATCTCACTTGTGTCATTGACCACGTTGGGTTAGGTTGAAGTCAGAGGAAAGAACCACTCCAACATGATTGGGGTACCAATTTCTTTCATATATCTCTCGACGTATAACTATATATATATACGTATAGTTCTATATGTATATACTATACAGAAGACAAGTTAGTCACATTTAGCCAAAGCACAATTGGCTCAGCTTCGCTGAAGAATATTGACGTGGCCCAGAGCCTCTATTTCCCAGGTTCATTCCATACCTCTACCTTCAACATGCATAAGCATATTCTTTCATTTATTGGTCATTTGTATAATCTGTTTTTGTTTTATTTTGGTCTTATTTTTCGTCCTTTGTTTTATTCTTTTTTTTTTTTTAAAGAACTTTGTTTTATTCTTTGTTTATGCTCATGTTATATACTTTCGTGTTTTTTTTAATGATAAATATACTTTGTTTTAGCCCTTTAAATTAAGGTTTAAATTCACCTTTTGCCATTGTCCAATTTTGGCTCTCCACAATTTAAGATTTGGACCATAAAAGAACTTTTTTTGTTACTTACGATATTCAGAGATGGATCATGCATTGTTTGATTTGGAGAAGAATCCGGCAAGGAGCGTTTTGATGGAATTGTGGAAAATGAAATTGAAAGAGCGTTAGCGGTTTGTCATACATACCTCGGACGACGGTCCGCTTTTTGAAAAAAGACATCAAAGGATTAAAATTAAGAAAATTATAAAATATATGGTGGATCATTTATAATATTGATCCATCTTAAACATTCAAGATTTAAAACATACGAAAAGGATCAATATGATTAATGACAAAATAGATAAATGACGAAATTGATCATTTTAGTAATTATGAACCCATTTAAAACACAAAAATTAGTTAAGAGATAAGATGGTAGATTTAACCTATATTGAAAGTATTGTACATACTATTGAGTAAATAACACAATTTGAATAAAATAATTAATTTTACATAAAAAAATAAATATAACATTATTTTCTAAATATAAACATTTATTTATCTAAAAATTTGCCCTTAGATATAAGGCTTTTTTTTAAATTACTAGATACATTTATTCATTCTTTTCCAAAAAAAAAAAAACCTTGATTAATAACATTAAGTGTGTTGAAATATGGAAAGACAAATTTTACTACATACAAGAAATACAAGGAGTATTTTTGGTACATTTTTGTACATAAAATGGACAAATTAACTAACTACATTATCATTTTTTTTTTTGTCAAATTGTCTAGTGATTAGCAATTGACAGTCGGGTGGTTTTTTTTATTATTGATTGTTTTTCTAGGATGTTAATTTTTTTAAAATTATTTTGAAAGATGTTAATTTTTTATAGTTGGCAAGTGTTAGAATACAAGTGTATCTTATTTTTTTTTGGTATCCGGAGTTTGAACTCCAACATTATATATACTATGCATTATTCCTAACAACTAAGCTAGACTCCCGATCACAGGTGTATCATATTTATAAAAAAAAACGGTTTTCCTCTATTCCCAATCAATGTTTTTACACAGCTTCCAGACAGGTTTGGTCTTGAGTGGATCTCATACTCAACACCAACACAGACCATATCAATCCAGCATAGCAAAGATGAGTACTCTCAATGGAAAAACTCATAAGAAGGAATCACCCACTTTTTCATATATTCAAGAAACTGTGAGGAAGAATCCATTGAATGTTCCAGAAAGCTATGTTAGAAGTGAAGAACGAATGGAAAAACACCTTTATATGCCTCACCTTTCATCTCACCTCCCAGTCATTGATTTTGGATTACTCTCAAATGGGAACAAAGAGGAGTTGTTGAAACTGGATGTTGCTTGCAAGGACTGGGGTTACTTTCAGGTATCTATGTCTTCCCCAATAGAGATTTATTGTTGATGACTTCGAATAAGTTGGTCCTTTTGTTAACTTGTACGGACTAGTTTAAATGGGTCCCGCAAGTAGATGGTGGGATTGAACCTTGGGAATAGTCGGTCCTTACAGACACTCCTCGGATCAGGCGTGTGACACGACACCGACACTTGTAATTACAATGAATTATGTGATTTTTTTCAATTATTAGCTGTGTCAGTGTCCGTGTCGTATCTGGTGTCCGTATCTGTGCTTCATATGATACGAGTTTTTCAAAAACTTGTAGCGACTAGTTTGACAATAACTGATATTGTTTGGGGATTAATTTGTTAGTAGTTGATATAATTTACATACTAATTTGTTACTAAGTGGTATAATTCAGGGATTAATTTGATAACAGAATGATCAAGTTGCTGGACATAATTCAAAATTGAGATTTTTTTTGTTTTGCTTATTCACTACATATGCAAATTTCAGGGGTATAAATGTCTGGCCCCTATAATTGTAGGGGTCCAATTGGTGATTTACTCAATGTGTTCTTGATAATACAATCCTTTTTTAAATTTGAATTCAAAATATATAACATAAATATTGAAATTTTGATAAATTCAGATAACATAGATATGTCAGTTTCCCGAGAGGTTCACTTGGTTTCAAGATCAACCTTGTGGTACTTGGTTCGAGACTTGACACCAGAAAGAAGGGGATAACATAGATATTATCAAATTGAAACGTTAAAATGAATATCATAAGATAAAACATAGTAACATACTAGTATATATTGTACAATAGAAAAAATAGATAGACTTGTACATTAGTGGCCGTCTTTCCACTTGTGGTAATAATAGGTTCAACAAGTTCACAACAATGAATTAATATCTTTACAATGCAATTACTTTTACCAGATAGTGAATCATGGCATGCAAATAGACCTGATGCAGCGACTAAAGGATGCAGTAGCTAAGTTTTTCGAATTATCAATAGAAGAGAAGATCAAGTATGCAATGCCCCCAGATGATATCCAAGGATACGGGCATACTTCAGTTGATTGGTCTGATTATCTAGTCTTACTCGTTTACCCAACGCGGTTCAGGAAGCCTCAGTTTTGGCCCGAGGAATTGAAGTAGGCATTCTTGATATTTTAGTATGTTACAGTATCTTAGTTTATCTCGTAGGATTAATTTCAAGTATCTCTTGTGATATTAACACAGGGATAAAGTAACGGCATATTCAAATGAAATTAAACGCATTGGCGAGAAAATTATAAATTCTCTGTCATTGCTTTTGGGGTTGGAGGAACATGTTCTTCTTGGTCTACATAAAGAAGTACATCAAGGTTTCCGTGTGAACTATTACCCTCCTTGTAACACGCCTGAGAAAGTACTAGGTGTGAGTCCGCACTCTGATCCAAGGACCATTGCATTAGTTATGCAAGATGATGATGTATCTGGGACAGAAATTCGATACAAAGGAAATTGGGTACCAATTACTCCAATACCAGGTGCTTTAGTGGTTAATGTTGGAGATGTATTAGAGGTAAGTACTTATGGATTTCTTTCTTTAGTGAATAAATACAAAAGAGGATACTTAAAATCGAGAAAAACCAAATGTTTAAGTAAGTAATAGTATACCAAGAGATGATAAAGGCGCTGAATTATGAACCTTTTTTTTTTCTTTTTTCTTCCTTTTGTAATCTTTACAGATACTGAGTAATGGCAAATACAAGAGTGTGGAACATAGAGCAATCACAAATAAGAACAAGAAAAGAACTACTTTCATATCATATTTGTTCCCTCAGGGTGATGCTGAAATTGGGCCATTAGATCATATGATAGATGATCAAAATCCCAAGATGTACAAGGACACCACGTATGGAGAGTATTTGAGGCTCGTGCTGAATAGGAAATTGGAAGGAAAACCACATATCAATGCAACAAAGATAAATGAATGGATAGGGGAATAACAACTTTAAGAAAAGAAAATAAACTTGTTCTCACTTGTGTTACTTTTTCATGTTGTGAATTGTTCCTGAATAATTCTTAATGAATGAGTTATGCCTGTTTACTGATACGATCACAAGAAAGTCCAACGAATTGGCTAAAAGGAATAATAACTCAGCTAGTTCTAGAAGAAAATATGTTATGCATTTTGTTATACTTTTTTATTTCATTGGTGTATGCATCAGCCTATATAAACCCTCTATGCCCTCATGATTTGAATTAATGAAAAATATAACAATTTCCTCATCTTCTTACACTAGTTTTCCCTCTCTAAATTCTGGAGTGTGACTCGGATTGGGTCGTAACATTTGGTGTTTTCATTTCGATCTCATTCCTGCTAGCCAAAGATCGGTTTGAGTATTTCGAAATTTGACAGCAATGAAGATGTGTACTAGTGGATTCTTTGCACTGAAAAAATCCTTCTGTGCAAGAGGAGTATCAGAGGCAGAAAAGATGATCGAAACTGCAAAAGCAATGTAAGGCTCTGCTCTCCCATAGTGGCTATGGTGATTTCACCGTCATCCACAGGTGAATTGGGAAACATTCACAGTTTTTTTTTTTTTGGTGATTTAAGCCTGAATATCCACATAAGGAGTCGCACATCATTCTCAGATTTGTGACCCGGAACGTCCTGAAATTGATAATTCCGATTCTGAATCATTCACTGCCTCCACTCCTGTCTTCCCTGAGATGCAGCCGTTTGATTCCATATTTATGCAAGGTGGCCTTACAATGACAACCTATGGAGAATCAATTTCTTATTTGGATATATAAAAAACAGATTCCTATCTTGGTTCAACACCTGGAGGGGTTATTTCTTGGTTCAACAGGTTGAAATTCAAGACTATGGCAGCTTTTCAACTATCCACTACCAATGGTAATATGTCTTGCTTTCTACCTTGACATTAATCACATACTTGTTTTTGAATTGGATATGCCTGTTTCAGTTATATAGAATTCCATCGATATGTGAGTCAAACCAAGATTAAGGGCAACATAGAGATAATATTTGTTCTTGTCTTCTCAGATACATTGCATGTTCTTGTTTCTACTAATGTAAATGCACTGATGTGGGATATCAATACATGAGTCAAACTAAGAAATAGGAACTTGTACAGAATTATTTTAATTGATACAGAACTTGCAGTTTTATTTTTGAAGGATGGATTTACTTGCTTTGTGAATTGGGTTTTGAACTTTCACTAGCTATTGTCCCTCTTTTAGGCACACACACTTCCAATACTTGTGAATCAGAATATTACTAATTGGAGAAATGTGCCCATTCCTACTCATCAAAGTTTCTACACATTTAGCGGATTAAGTCTGCTTTCTCTTGAAGCAAACTGTATTCTCAGAAACATATTGTCATTTGTTGAGAATATAATTTTTTTTCAAAGATTTGCTTTCTCCCTACTTGTTATGCTCCTATTGTTGGTACTTCCTTTGCCTAGATTGAAGCTTAGATATGCCAAAATAGTGGCTTGATGCTCGGATTTTTTTACGTAGAAGGTCTTTGATTGCTTTCCAGTTCCTATTCCGATAGTGGCCAAATTTACTGGTTGATCATGCTAAAATGGTTTTCTAGTGTGGGTTTCAAAGTTTGTTGTGCTAACTGTTGTAAGAATCAGATAAACCTCCAGAATTGTCTTTATAGCTATCCACTGAGCTTTGCCTCCTCTAATCATCGTCCCATGATGATGATGAAGGGCCTAGTGCATGGGATTTCACTCATATAGGAACATGACTGAATATTTTTGTAGACTTGGCTGGAAACTATGTTACTTTAGGTGATATTTGGAATCCAGATGCTTTCATCCATATTAGCTGCAAACATATTAAAGATTGATGCTTTTCTTTGCTTCTTATTCTTTAGCCTTGACACTTGCTAGAGTGGTGGAGGAAATAGAACATTGAGAAACGATTGAGCTTTTTGCATATGTATGAAATTATTTGCAACATAGGAATTGTTGTGATGTGTTAAGTTTGAGTTAAAGTCACGTTAGATGGAAGAGTTAAGGTTGAGCAACATATAAATGAGAGGACCCATCCCATATACCCAATGTCTTAAGGTTTTGAGTGAATATGTGGTGTCAAACTCATTTGTGTGGTTGCCCTTAACTCAATGTGATGTGATGTTAATAATATGTGAACCAGGTTTTGATGCAGTCGAAAACTGGTTCAGTCGTGCAGTCGGTTTGCTCGAGGCCGTTTAAACCTCCAAATTTTATACTAAAAAATATTTAAAAACTGTTTTGAGATCTAAACCGTCCGATTTTGGTCACACGGTTACAACGTGCTGACTGCATATAGACATGACTACACCTAATCCAATTCCAGAATTATGTCATCCTCAAAGTTGAGGCTGAGAATCAAAAGTTCATTATCTCCTCTAAGCGTTCTACTTGTAGATAAAAAGGCAAAGGTATTATTGCAAAAACAAAGACTAATTTTAGTAAAGGGGTCTTGAAATTTCAAGTTTACTGTATAATATTTGTTCCAGTGTTACTTTTCATATAGATTCTATGCTTTTTTTTTCTTCATATAGATTCTATGCTCACGTGATTTTGAGAAATCCATATTGGAGTAGAAATCCTTATATCCTTTATGTTTTTCTCAAAACTAACAAAGTGTATTCAAGTTGGGAAATTTCTTGTATTAAAATAAAAATGGAATATTTTAAAAATATACATATATTTAATAAGTCAAGAGATAGGTGAGACATCAAGTTGTGTTGAATAGTGTTAGATACTCTTATTCCATGCTGCTTACTCATGATGTATTATCAAACAGAAATGATAGATGAACACATTTTTTTAGACACAATACAGCACCACCAGTATTTCCCATTTTTTTACACTGTTACTTTATACTCTATTTTCCTTTCTATTTTTTTTTCTTTTTCATTTCCCTGCAACTCGTTCGCACCACTCCATTGTTTCTCCACTTTCAGTGTCATACACAACACCAAGGAATGCTCCACTGCCATCACCCACGCCGACATGACAATTACTTGTTCTTCTGCAATTTTATTTCTTTATTCTTTTTCTAAGATATCTTATATATAAAAATCATTATTTACACTTGAATAGAAGGCAAGTGGACAACAAATTGCGCTGCTAGACCTTTTTGGATGGCAAAACCAATCATCGTGAATACAACATTCATGGACCTAGAAGACATAACATTGCTATGCATAACCTTTTGAACTCTATGTAGAAGGTCAACAGTCTCTGGTGCTAGGAAACCAAAAGTATCAAAAACAAATGGTATAAAAGCATGTTGATTGTCAGAACACGCTTTCTCATGTTTGGCCACTTTGCTTGACGCAACTTTTAGAGTTGCCTGTCCTATGATAAAAGGTCCAACCTTGGGGTGTCCTACGCAGCTTGACGCAGCTTTTGGCCACTTTGTTAGAACACGCTTTATTTTTTATTTTTCTTAAAAATAAATAATTACAATCAAGCATTGATTCATCAAAACTCAGACCAACCACATCATCTTCTCATTCTCCTTCTCATGAATTTTTTCTTAGTTCCAGAAGATTAGAATTCAGATAATGAAAGATATTCATAATCTAACTAACATCTGCATTTAATGACTAACCGAAAAACGGATCTAGATTTTCATGCCTATTTCGACATTAGTCACTATTACTCTCTGCCGGAGACGTCCAACAACGAAGGAATCGAAGTCTAACGAAGGACCATCACTCAGTCGGTGGAGAAACGGTCGGTGAAGTGTTGGCGGTGGCCTACTGGCCTTTGTTGAAAATGACGGACAGAGAGAGAAAGAAGACAGTTCCTGACCTTGGGGTGTGAGGCTTTGACAAAAATGTCCCTGTTTTATGGGTGAAATGTTCAAACTGTCCATGGTGTTGAATTTGTGTCAAATATTTTGTGGTCATTTATCATTGCTCATTAACAAAAAAGATAAGGAAAATGTTGAACACATCGACAAAACAAATCGCGAGAAGAAGAATGACACAAATAAAAAGGTGCAGTTCAACCACCATTGGATTCACCCTTGAATCGAGTATTGTAGGAACTGAGTTTGGAGAGTTGTTTTTTCTGCTTCTTCGTCATATAAGATGTAAATAGGATGCCATCATCTTTACCTTGAATAAGATATTCGCTAATCAGATCGAGTTTCTTTTGAAGTATTGGACAAATGCCTGCAGTCATGAAGAACCAAGGAACTTCAACATTGACTTATGCGCTATCATTTGATACCTTTGTTGCCGAACCTGAAGCTTTCGTATGTGCATTAACTATTACCGATTCCAAAATCGAGATTTGTTATGTAGCACTTGTTCTCACAATAGATAACACTAATTCATTTCAAATAATCTCAAATAATAATAATAATATTCATAGTATGTACCATTACCTGCTCAACTAACTGCAAACGAACACACAATAGTGTATGAAACTTTGCACTGAAGAATGCGATTATGGTTATATGGGATGACGACGCCCTTGTGGTTGTACCTCCCAAAGAAGATAACATTCCTTTCTAGTGATTATAATCAATGGTGAATCTGACGCTGGGAACGATATCCGGTTGAACAAGAATTTTGCGAAACTACGGTGTTCAAAATATTTTTCTCTAGTATCGTTTTTTTTAAATGTAAAAGTTTTGTTAATTTATGTTGAAAAAATCAATTTAATAATTTTTTTTCTTCATAAAAGTAAAAATTAGTTTAAAAAAGAAAGTAGAAAATTCATGTTGCTGGTTGAACGCTAAGGCTATGTTTGGATGACAAAAGAAAGTATAAGGAAAGATAGTGCAAGAAAAGAATGGTAAAGGATTGAAAGTGAGTAGAAAGTGAATGGAAAGTAAGATGATTGTTTAGTTGTTTGGAATGAATGAAAGTGATAAGAAAGTGAAAGGAAAGAAAGATATAAATTTGACAAATGACATAAATACCCCACATTAAAATGATGGCTTAATAGCAGTTTTAGCCCCTTAACTTTCCCAAAGTTGCGATTTTGGCCCCCTAAGAGAAAAAAAACTACAAAATCGCCCCCTAAGTTTTGCACCTGTTGTAGTTTTGGCCCCCAAGACTAATTTTGACTCGGTCTACGCTGATGTGACACCCTAAGTGAGGTGCCACGTGTTATTATTATTATTTTTTTGGTCTTGGGGATCAAAACTGCTACAGTTGCAAAACTTATGGGGTGGTTTTGTAGTTTTTTTCTTAGGGAGCCGAAATCGCAACTTTGAAAAAGTTAGGGGGTTAAAACTGCTATTAAGCCTAAAATGAACTAATATATTTTAACTAAACAATATTTTTTTCTCAACATCAACTAAAATTGAAAAAATTAACAACAGAACAAAATAAAACAAATGAATATTTAAAATGTAATTGTAAGCATGTAACAACTAAAAAGGTTTAATATTAACATTATTATATTAATTCATTGGTTCATTGATACAAAAATAAAAAATTAATAGCACAACCCACCATTCAAAGTAAGACTGTATGGGACCTTTCACTAAATACTCACTCTGTCCGATATTAGATGACCTAGTTGACTCCGACACACGTACCAATGCATATGTTTTATCTTTGATATCTTCAATTCTCTACTAAAAAAAATTATGAAAATTTAATATTTCAAAAATATTCATCGAGACGAATCCAACAACGTCTTACATGATATTATTTATCTTTGTGAATTAGTAGAAAAATATGGTCAAAATATGTTAAGTCAATAATGTATATTGTCAATTAGGTCATCTATTGAGGGACGGAGGAACTAATAGTCTTCCGTGCACTTTCTTTGCAGTTCTGAGCCGAAACAAATTTGGTTGTGGACCCCACCAAATACAATCTTTCCTTCCTTCATCATAGGTGATCCAAATCAATGAAGCCCAAGTTTCAAGAAACTTTCATTCCTCTTGCCTTTCTTTCCCTCTTTCTGTCTGTTGTTCCAAACAGACCCTAAGTCTTCTTCTTTTTTTTTTTTTTTTTAAAAATGGAATAAGAAAATAAACATCCCATTCAGATTCAATTGTCACAAATATATCAAAAACTTCACCAAAATTTAACAATAAAATGAGATAGTAGATTG
>Ga0315915_1002307_pt1 | contig 24018 bp, 15 predicted proteins | sample MpolbnodulesMG_FD_207738 | JGI IMG/M metagenome (GOLD analysis project Ga0315915, IMG submission 207738) | Medicago polymorpha root nodule microbial communities from Los Angeles, California, United States - branched nodules | ecosystem: Host-associated > Plants > Roots > Nodule | place: USA...
TTCTAAATTTTAATAGCGTCGTTAATTAGATCCCTAAACTGTTCTTAGATTTGTACAAACTCGGCGTCTACGAGTCAAATAGATCTAAGACATGACAATATTGAAGTCAGGTTAGATTCTCTTACGTGATGAATTGAGTTGTTTTAATAGTCCATATAAACAATTAACCTCTTCCAAACTGGTTTCACACATGTTTTAATTCAGGACAAATTTAACAAAATCACGATGACGAAGTATTATAAATTTACGAAAACTACACGTTAAAAGTTCAATAAAATATGGTGCTACAATAGGGTTAGAGAACGATTTCAGAAGATTATAACTAAATATGGAATAATAAACATGTTTAAAGTTGTAGTAGTTAAACTCTGACCAATTTATGACTCTGTAATTATACTTGGACCTTAATTTATCTCCTTTTAATTAATACGAGTCTAAAGAAAATCTTATTTATGGTTATGCTGTCATTCTGTCAAAGAATGACATCCTCTCTTTCCTCCTATTGGCTGTTTGTTAAAAACTTTATCAATGCAAATAAGGATTTAGAGAGAGAAAAAAAAGGACAGCAATGTTAAGAAGAAGAAATGGAATGATAAAACAGTGTTGCTAAAAACAATAATAAAAAAATTGTGATAATAATATTATTAACTATCCTTGTCAAAAGACCTCATAATTCCCAAAAAGCACATATTTCACTTTATTCAATTCCATGGTAATATCTTACAAAAATCCACTTGACAGTGATTATAATCTTCCTAGCACATAATCCACGGTCTAAAATTAAGCTGTCTCTTGAGAAAATGTAACAGCCTTGTGAACTTATCAAAAACCACCTTGTTTCTAAATAAAATTCTGTTTGATTTGTTTATCCATAGTGGTTGGATTAGGTCTTTTCTTGGGTCTTTTGATTGTGATTTTTTTTATTTATATCAATGTTAAATGACTAAACCACCCTTTAGCTATGATGTGACTTTTTAGAGAGAAAAAAAATAACAAAGGACACAAAACAAGCTATAGGCATCACCAATTAAACATTGCATGCAAGAAGTGAAAGTGATAACAGAACAGAATAAGCACTTTTCAAACCAAGTCAGCCAAACAAAGCAATTAGAGTTTCAGAATCATTTTTTTGCTGTTTCCATGTCAGTGACCTTTAAACGGTAACAGTATAAACAGTACACACTCACTCTGCACCCCTCCACTGAATTTCAGACATAATATCAGGTGTTTTTTTCTCTTCAACTTAAAAAAAAAAATGATAAGATAAGACCAACAAAAAAACATTTCAGTTTAATTAATAATAATTAATAATTAACTTGATTTCATTTACCAATGCTAATTGTTCATTCATGCATTAACTTGATTTTCAGTTTCATTGTCCTTTTTTTGAATATTGAAATTTGTGTAGGGCTGCATGATGAGAGAAAGTTTGTCTTGAAGTGAGTAGGAAGATACTTACTACAAATTTAGAGAGAGAGAGAGAGAGTGGTGTAGTAGCTGTTTCATGGAAACTATGTCGTTTTGTGACTAAGGATTGGGTCCACCGACCCGTAGGCCTTACCCTCTCTCACTCTTTCTCTTTCAATAATTATATTTTGTAAAAAATAAAATTCTTTTTATGACAAGAGAGAGATGAGAAAGTGAGGAAAATCTGGAAAAACTTTTTGAAGAGGAAAAAAAGGCAGAGAATAATAATAAAGTTAGAAGAAAAAAATTTACTATGTGTATATGTGTTGAGGTATCTGCATGACACCAAATCATCACTGAAAAATTTATCTTAGGTTTCTTCTCATTTAAATCAACAAAACCATCTCAAGAAACAACAAATTAAATTCATCTTATCACACATGGAGGACTTGATTCACGTTTTCTTCTTCTTTCAACTTATCTCTATTTTATAGCTTCTTCTATATCCCATCCTTTTTTTTGTGAGATTGAGGTTATGTTGAATTGAAGAAGGTTCAATTTGCATGTTGGTTTTTCCTGAATTGCGATTGTGTTGCAAGGTTAAAGAAGTGAAGGAATTGAATTATACTCTCTCTACAAGTTGAAGAATATATATAGGACTAGACTTGAATTGCTATGGCTGCATCATCTTCCTCAGCCTCACTTTTTGGATTCAGAGAAGAAGATCCGAATCCGATGAATCAACAACAGCATTCTCTGCCACCATCTTCATCAACTGCAACTCCAGCTGCTGCACCAGCTCAGAAGAAAAAGAGAAACCAACCTGGAACACCAAGCAAGTTTCTCAACTATTTTATTGCAAATTTATGTTTAATCACTAAGTGCATGATTGTGTTCGCAGTGGGATTGACAGAATCACAATGAACCACCTTGATTTTGACAAAACCCGTACTTTGAAACTTTACTGTGATTATGTTAAACTCACCACCAATATAAACATACACTAAATCAGTTCTCATCAATAAGATGCTTTTTTTCCTTTCATAGATTTATCTATTTGAGTATTTTCATTAATTCTGCAAATATTTTTTGGACTATTTTTTGTGTGTTTTTTGTTTGTTTTCATATGATATGGATTCCCTAGTGTGGAACCCTAATTTAAAAATAACATAAATGTTAAAAAAAATGAAATGAAATTCAATGGAGTTTGTTTGACATGGATATATATTAACCTTTGTCTTGAAGCTTCATTTTTTTTCTGAATTAATTTTTTGTGTGTTTTAGTTTTTCTAATAATTTATTGTTTGGCTATTTTCAATGGAAACAGATCCAGATGCAGAGGTGATAGCACTATCTCCCAAGACCCTAATGGCAACAAACAGGTTTATTTGTGAGGTATGCAACAAAGGGTTCCAAAGAGAGCAAAACCTACAGCTTCACAGAAGAGGACACAACTTGCCTTGGAAGCTTAAGCAGAAGACTACAAAAGAGCCTAAGAGAAAGGTTTATCTGTGTCCTGAGCCCACATGCGTTCATCATGACCCTTCAAGAGCACTTGGTGACCTCACTGGGATTAAGAAACACTACTCTCGCAAACATGGTGAGAAGAAATGGAAGTGTGATAAGTGCTCAAAGAAGTATGCTGTTCAATCTGATTGGAAGGCACATTCTAAGACTTGTGGCACCAGAGAATATAGGTGTGACTGTGGCACTCTCTTCTCCAGGTAAAATATAACAATTCAATTACCTTCACACACATGTTTTGTTAATAAGATCGAATCGAAGTAACAAGAGCTGAAACTCCTTAGAATAGACTTAATAAGGTCATTCGGTCACTTTTACAATAGTGTTAAAAAGAAATGCATACATAGACGTCGTGTTACCATTTTTGTCAAACAGTTATTTTTTTCAAACATTTTTCAACCACGAAATGGGAAGAACAAATGTGATATTGTTTGGTTTGGCTTAGGGCATTTTATTTATGTTAGATTCTTCAAGTGACTATAGAAGGGAAAAAGACTAAGATGCTTTCTTTATTATCAAATGAATTGGGTTGGTAATAAATACATTTTTTTTTTACATTTCATAGCAATAGCAATTGATTTGATTAAGATTCTATGGTTTTGGTATGGTTTGGTTTGTCATGTTTCAATATTTGTTAGTACGGTGTGGGCAAATGAAATGGATGGAAACATCCACCCACGTGAATGATCTCTGAAAACTTTCTTCACAAACAAAAAACACACACGGAGGAAGGAATTCACATCTTATAATTATACTACAATCTTTCTCTTTCCTTGTCAAAAAGCATAAGAGTAGAATATTATGGAAAAAACACTTCACCTTTTTCTGATTTTACCTAGGAAACAGTGCTTCATTTTTGAGCCCATTTCTTTTTCATCCTATTCACGTGTTGCTATGTTATGAAGTTGTGTGGTGTTGTTACGATCTTTGTTTTCTTCTTGGTTGGCTACTTGTGTTCAGTACACTGTGCCCTTGCAGGTGCTCCTTTTCATGATAACGTTACGACTTAATCAACTATTCAACTCTCTCTATATTTTTTGTGTACTATTTTCCTTTTCTCTTCCACATGGTTTTTGAAGTTTATTTTGGACTATTTTCTTGTTTTTCATAAGTTTTCTATAACATGGCATTGTACGAAAATCATGACCAATCTTCCCTAAGGAAGACGTCTTATCATGTTTAATGTGGTCTAGGCTCTCATATATTTTTTTTCATTCACAAAACTTGAACCTAAAACCTTATTCACATGGTCTAAGTTTAATTCCACTCAGACCAACATAATTTTAGTGTTTTTTTTTTATGTGTTTGAAGGCATAATGGCATCCAATTCAATCAAATTTTTATGCAATCACTGGTAGAAAGATTTGTGATCGTCTAACTATGATTAGATAATTCAAATTTTAAACATATTTATTAAATCTAAAATCTTAGTTTAAAATTTGAATCGTATGATATTAATCGGTTACCTTTGATGTTTGGATTGCGGAATTGCATGTGCATGCAATACATATCCAATGGTAAAAGTCTTGTCAAAGTGTCAATAGTAATTTCGATAACTTATACTACGAGTCAAACTCAGTCATAGTTTGTGCACATTAATCACTCAACTGTATTTCCTTCATTCATCAATTCCTTAACATTGAATATATTCTTATGCTTCATTTATTGAACACTGTACAGCAGTACTCCTTGACATTGCAGTTCTTCGTGGAAGTTTTCATTAATCTTGTAATCAAGCTTTAATTTTGTATGAAATTAATTTCATTCCACTTGGTTGTGTCTTTTAGGAGGTTTTTACTATAAATTCTTAATCATTTATTCACATTATCATTATATGTAACTACTCGTTTCATCAATACACGCAAATTTTTGTCCTTGGGTTAATTAAGTATCACATATTCTTTCATTTGGATGTCAATTATTTTCTACTCTCAATTAAGAATTTTATTGTCTTTTACTTGAAAAGGCCAAGTCCCACTTCTAGTAATCTATGTATAATTCAGGATACATACGTAGCAGATTTTAGATACTACTATCATAGTTACAGTGCCTAGAATAGTACCATCATTTTCAACAAATTTATTTTAATAAATTTAAATAATGAAAGTTCTAGATAAACTTTCAATCTTTCGATATATATAGAAATTTTTGCTCCTAGTACATTTTATGTGGTTTTTTAGTAATTAACCTCTGAGAAACTAATGATTAAATGAGTAATATCATTGATCTAATCCTTCTGTCCAAAATAATTATTAATCTAATTCATGCATTTTTTATGTGGTTCTAGTTGGCAATTCAGTATAGACACTGTAACATTTTTTTCCTTCTAATTATATAGTATTTTTTTTACGAGGAGATTGTGTATTATAAATGTTAATTTGAAAAAGTTGATGCCGAAACTGGCAAGTTGCAGAAGAAATTTCAGCCCCCCATCCCTTTTGAAATCAAGACATGTGACATGTATGCCCAGCCAGTTTTATCCTAAAAAGTAAAATAATTTTTTTTAACAATTTAAGTCGTTATTCTGAAAAGTATTTAGAGCATTTTAAAAAAATGGATAAATGAAATGTTGTTTTTAACAACGGTAACCATTTTACAATTGTTCTCTTATCGATTTGAAATCTGTTACATAAAATTATAGGCTAAATGAGCGACCAACTATTATTATACCTAGCTAAATGATTTTCCTTTCATACATTTTTTTCTTGTTACAGTTTGTCATCACATAATGGATATATTGAAATTAGAAACTGAATTTGTAAATGTGATGAATATTGCAGGAGAGACAGTTTCATAACTCACAGAGCCTTCTGTGATGCATTGGCTCAAGAGGGTCCAAGACAGCCACCAATTTCTCTAACTGGTGCCATTGGATCCCATCTCTATGGAAGCTCAAGCAACAACAACACCATGGGTCTAAGCATAGCCCAGGTAGCTGCACAAATGCCCAACATGCAACAACAAGACCACCACAGCAATTCAGCCACTGAAATCTTGAGACTCGGCGCAGCTGCCGCCAATCGGACCGGGCAATTCGACCACCACATGCTTCCCCAGGCTACTTTCAGACCTAATTCCTTCTTCAACAACAACATTCATGAGCCAAACCAAAACTTTGTTCCTCATGATCCTTCTCAACAACAAGGTTTAATGATGCAGAATAGCCACAATAGCAACAACAGCAATCTCTTCAACATTCCGAATTTCCTTTCAAGTAACAGTACTAACAGTAGCAACAACTCATTCTCTGAACACTTGAATGTGAATAATGAAGGAACAAATTTCTTCAATGGATCAGGTGGAACAAGTAGTGCTCCATCACTCTTCAGCAATGTTTTTTCCCAAGGAGGAAACAGTAACATTAATGCTGCTGGTACTGCTATATCATCAATGTCAGCAACTGCACTTCTTCAGAAAGCTGCTCAAATGGGTGCAACTTCAAGTAATGGAAATGGCACTACGGCGACTTCGCTTCTCAAAAGCTTTGGAAACAATACTGGTGCAAGTAACTCAGCTTCTTCTGGTGGCGGTGATCATAGCAGAGTGCAAATGGGTGGTGGAAGTGGGAACTATGGTTTTGGTGGTGGGAATCATGAACAGAGTAATTTGCAGGATTTGATGAACTCTTTTGCTGCTACAGGAAATACTTCAATATTTGATCAAACTGGAGGAGGAGGAGGGGGTGTAGGGCTTGGAAGAGGAGGTGGTGATAGTAGTCAGCTGACTCGTGACTTTTTAGGAGTTGGTCATGAGATTGTGAGAAGCATGAGTGGTGTTGTTGGAGGAGCTGGACAAAGGGATCAACATGCAGCTGCTTTTAACTTGGCAGCTTCTTTGGAAGGAGATCAGAGAAACAACATCAATGCTGCACAATCATTTGGAGGAGGAAGAGGAGGTGCTGGTGGTGGAGCAGGAGGAAATTTTCATTGAGCATCATCTTCCTACAAAAAGGTACGTGCGTCAAACTAGTCAACACTCATATTCAATTAGCTATAGTAAACTAGGAATGTTATGTTTTACTTTATTTTTATATTTTATACTATACTATTACTATATGATCATGTGATGATTATATTGTGATTAGTGGGGGCTGAGTATATTCTTGATATGTGTGTTTTGTTGGATCTAATGCTGTTTTGCTAATTGTATAAGTCTTTTTTATTATTTTTACAAATATTAAAAAATTGAGTTGGAATTTAGGGCAAATTTGAATTGACATAAATTCGACACACAGTGAATTACCATTTACGGCGGTTTAGGAAAAAGTTGTCATCTACAATTTTAACAAATTTTGGTTATCATTTTGATTTTATTAATCTCATCATCGTCAATTTAAACGTGCAATAAATTTGTTTATTATGCATAGGAATGTTTTTAAAACTCTATTTTAAGAACTTTATTGATATATGTACCTACCGTTGAAAGGCATTTACAATGTTACTTACTCCACTCAATCATAAAAATATTTTTACTGGAATTATATCACATATATATACCTTAAAGTCAAATGGTTGATTGTAAATTAGTTTTACAATAACATTAATCTCTTTTGTAAATACTCTTTTATATATTGATGCGTCTAAATTTAAGTTTTCGTCTTCTAAACTAAATTAGTATTATTAATATTTTTTTGAAATAATATGTATCCATCCATCGGTTTAAATTGAGACTTATATTTAGAGTGAATATTTGAAAATGAAACTTATATTAAGAGATATATGAAGGAAAGATGCTATGATAGTATTAATTTGTTTTTTGTGATAAAAAGTGTGTGTGTGGTCTGACAAGTTGTCTTGCATGGTGCAGACAGCGACGTTGTGCAGAACTAATTTGTTTCTTCTATTGTCTTCTCCTTTTCAATTTCTTACTTTCTTTTTTTGATATATTTTTGGTTGGCTGGCAAGGACAGAGTGAGTCACGAGTGCCAAACTTGTGTCTGAACAAATAATATCTGCTCTTATCAACATGTTCTTTCTTGCCACCTCATACATTTGTCACACAAATATTTTATACATTTTCAGAGAATGTCCTTCCTTCGTTCGTGTTAAATTCAATAAACTTATATAAAGTATTTTCACTTTTCTATGTTACTATATTTGGGGTTGACAATTTAGCTTAATTTTATCTAATCAGGAAAAAATATATCTGCAATGCTATTTTTGTATCAGCTTTATCTACGATGATATATTAGTTGGTATAGAAATATTTTCTATATTGTTTATGATGAATATTTTTTCATAAGAAGTTTTTATTTTCAATACTCTTCATTTCTCTCTCTTTTCTTACAACTTGAATGTATCATGCACGTATCTGGTCATGTGTTTTGTTGTTCCTTTCTCCACTACTTAGGTCTATTATTTAGATTGGTATTATACACGTTTTTAACCGCATTCTCTTGTACTCTTTTTTTAATATCATTATGTTTGTTCTTATGTGAAAAAATTATTCCATGAGTGCAGAGTACTTACTAGTCTCTTTTCTTAATATACATATACATAATTTTCGAATTACATGTGATGTTTGCTTAAATAAAGTAACCATGTAATTTTTGAAACGGTAATTAATAATGACGATTATGGTTTGGCTTTTTGCAGGGATTTCAACATGCTCCATTAAAATTTGATCTAATTAAAGATTTGGAGAGCACAGTGAAGCATATGTGGGAATTCCTGAATTTTATTGAAGCTTCAAAAATAAAATAAAATTCTGATACATATTAGTTTCAAGATTTTCATGGTTTATTTTATTAGATTTTGCTATTGGATAATGGATATTTTAATTCGACTACCGGTTATAGATTTTGTTATTGGATAATAGATATTTATCATATACTTTGTTGATATCTCTTTGGTTTTTATCAGGGTCCGCTCAATAATTTTCAATAGTGAGGCCTAACTAAATTTAAATATATATGGCCTTTTTGTTGGCATATAAGGCTTTTTTTACTTATAAAATCTAATAAAAAATAATTTTTTATTGGTAGGTCTTAAGCTAGAACTCTAGTAACCTTAACCCTTGAGATAATACTATCGTTTTATGGGATTCAAAGGTCACTATGATTTGACACTCGGTTCTATGGGACCATAGAAAACGAGTGCATCTTTTCTATCATAATAACTCCAATATGGTGTTGAACCAGATTAATGTTTCAAGTATGGAAATGATTTTTTTGGTTAGATCTAAGTCTTATCATTGTCTCTTGTATCAAAGGAGTGTGGATCCATTGGATTGCGTTTCTAGGTAATATGTTATTGGATTGTCTACTTTCTAATAAACTTTTGCTTCTTTTTTTTACTCATTCTATGCTGGATTGGGTTGAAATACCCTTGTAATAACTTTTGTTTCAAATTCATATTTGCTTTAAAAAAAATTGACTTATAGCTGTCCTAAAATAGAACTGCTATCGAAAGTATTTTTCTAAAATAATTTATTGAATTAATCAATCTTCTTACCATGTTATTTCACACAAAAAATATTGTAAGATTATTTATTTACATTAGCATTAGGTATGTACTGTTCGCGTAAGACATTCCATCAAAATTTGTAGATTATCAAGAATTTATCAAGAAAATGTCTCAGCCAATTAAATTTGTTATTTACCGGACATCAAGGGAGGTAATGATGTGTAATTAAAGAAATGTGTTAGCAAATACACTGTCTGAAAATTTTCTTGATACATTTTGTCACTATACCTATCATTTCCCATTTAGACTTTATGTTATGGAACTAGAAATTTATTTTGAGAGACACGATATATTCAACAATAACGATACCATTGAATGACTTTTAGTTGAACTAAGGACCGTGTCTTTATCTAGGTAAATATAGGTTGATTCGTCAACTTTACAAAGTGTGTTTGGATGGTATAAAATATATTATTTGTTAGCTAGTTAATAGACTTTAGAAAATTTTGACCAAGCTTATTTTACAACCTAGACAAGACAAGGGTTGATGTGGAGTCAAATGTAGGCCAAGGTTGCAATCCCTCACAACGGCGTATACCACCCCCTACTCATAAATATCAAAAGTCATGCATTGACAAGTATATCATGAATACAAGTTAAAACAAGACACTGACTTTCTTTGACTTCATTCTTTTTTAATTAAACCAAGGGATGTATTTAAGAGTGAATGGTGGTTTCACTAAGAGATTGCTCATATTTTGATGGTGATGTTTTGTTCTAATTTTATGTTGGTCTTGGATCATTAGCTTGTTGTTCTCAACAATCTCTTGGAATCTTCCAACAAGTAATATTATAATGGATCGTGTGTTGAAAGTATTCTTTGGTAGTGGAGTCAAGCAGTGGGCTTCATTGGTCGAAGGGGCAGCACAAGTATAGTTATGTTAGAAACTCGTGCTTGAAGGGAAAGATCTTTGGAATTTAAATTTGAGTGGTTAGTTCAAAATCGATTATGAATAAGCTGTCTGAAGGGTATATGAGAGATGTGGATTATATTATCAATGTTTTAAAGTTTTTGGTGAATATGTGGTGTTTCAATCTCTTGGTGGTTTTTAATGTATTTAAGCTATGTCTCAACTTGGTGGGAAGCGGAAGTAAGATTCTAGTGTTTCGATCAAGTATAGAGACACAACACATAAACACTTAGAGAGAAATTATTGGTATTCAAATGTGAATGATAAAGTCTTGAATCAATGATGAATTTGTTAATTGTTGGTGTCCTTGTTTCTTGTAGGCCTTGAGTAATTAGTCTATTATTCCTAACAACTATGATATTTGGACACCCTATTTTTTTCCCACGTCCATTTAACATCTCATCCTATTTTTATTTCTATTTCTCTTCCAATCACATCATCAACCTCACATCTATCATATCATTTTCTTTATCTCCTTCTCTCAAATATATGCATATATATACATGCAACACAAACCAACACCATTTTCTTATTCCTGGCTTCTTGTTGGATATATATTTTAAATATTTATTTTTGGAGATTAAGTGTATACATCTATATAAAATGCACGTTAAACATTTTCCTATTCCTAAAATCTTGTTGGATATATATTTTAAATATTTATTTTTGGAAAACATATAATAGTATAAAAAACCGACCTAAAACCAAAGTTTTGTTTTTGACGGTTGCTAAAACCAAAGTTCATGAGCTTTACATGGCATCGCAACAAGCATGGCTTGCGCATTCTCTCCAAGAAGCTTGATCGTGGTTTGGCTAATATTCAATGGCGTCTGGCTTTCCAAAAAGCCTTTGTTGAGGTTCTTTGTCGCCTCCACTCCGAGCACAATCCTATCATCCTTCGTTTTGGTGGCCTTCCTATTGTCTGTGGTCCTCGTCCTTTCCGCTTTGAAGCAGCCTGGATCAACCATAATGATTATATGGGTGTTGCTGAGCATGCTTGGATGACCTCAAACAATAACCCGGTTGCAGCTTTACGTCTGGTTCAAGAGAACTCCATTACCTTCAACCATAACGTCTTTGGCAAAAGAAGCAAATTGAAGTTAGACTTAAAGGTGTCCAACGTTACCTTGAGAGAGTTGATTCATGTTTCCATGTTGAGTTGGAAAACCATCTTCAAAGGGAGTACAACCATATCCTCTTTCAAGAGGAGATTTATTGGTATAAAAAATCGTGTGAACAATGGGTTAAGTTTGGTGACAAGAATAGTGCTTTCTTTCATACCCAAACAATTATCAGGCACCAAAGAAATAAGATTGTCAAAATTAGGCTTCCGGATGGTCTTTGGACCTGTGATAGTTCCATTATCCAACATGAAGCACAAAACTACTTCAAAAACCTTTTATGTAGCCCTCCAAATAACTAAAGAACCCATTTCCAGACAACCACTCACCCCCGTGTGGACCCTGACAGTCTCTCTACCCTTACCAAGCCTGTTACCAAGGAAGAAGTTTCTTTAGCCCTTAACTCTATGAAACCTTTTAAAGCCCCTAACTCTGATGGATTTCATTGCATCTTTTTCAAACAATATTGGCACATAGTGGGATATGACATTTTCAACCTTGTAAAAAATGCCTTTGTTTCTGGTTACTTTGACCCCATTATCTCTGAAACTCTCATTGATCTCATTCCTAAAGTTGACAATCCCACCACCTTCAAGAATCTGAGGCCCATAAGGCTTTGCAACACTGTCTATAAAATCATTACCAAAGTCCTTGTTAACCGCCTCCACCCTCTCCTTAAGACTATTATTGGTTCGTACCAAAGCAGTTTCCTGCCAGGTAAAGGAACCACTAACAATGCTATTATTCTTCAGGAAATTGTACATGATATCCGGAGGTCCAAGAAGAGGAAAGGTGGTGTTGCTTTCAAGCTTGATCTAGAGAAAGCCTTCAACAATGTCAATTGGGACTTCCTTAAGGATTATCTCAACGACCTTGGCTTCCCCCCATCAACAATAAAGCTTATCATGCATTATGTTACTTCTTCTTTTTCTATTCTTTGGAATGGAAACAAGATGCCCACTTTCAAGCCAACTCATGGTCTTAGGCAAGGAGACTATCTTTCTCCTTATCTCTTCATTCTTTGTATGGAAAAGCTCTCCATATCTATATGTGAAGCAGTTATCAGTGGAAATTGGCACCCTATCCAAATTGCAAGAAATGGTCCTCACATCTCTCACCTCTTGTTTGCCGATGACGTTCTACTCTTCACCAAGGCTAAAAACTCTCAATTTAGATACATCACTACTCACTTTTATGCTTATAGCCAGGCCTAATGTTTGAAGATTAATCTCGCTAAGTCTTGGGATTTTTACTCAACGGGCATCCCTCGTTCAAAGATAAACTACCTCACTGCTATCTCAAACATTCGGAGTACCACCTCTATTGACAAGTACCTTGGATTCCCCATCCTCAAAGTTAGAGCAACTAAAAGTGATTTTAACTTATCGTCGAAAAGATGCAAACTAGGTTGGCTTCTTGGAAACACAGCCATCTTAATAAACCTGGCAGGTTGGATCTTGCTTCTTCGATTTTGTCTTCCATACCTTCTTACTACATGCAAATCACTTGGCTCCCTCAGAATATATGTGACCTCATTGATAGAACGACCCATGATTTCATTTGGAATAATGCTAACCACAAAGGTCTCAACTTGGTTAGTTGGGATAAAATTGCTAGATCTAATGTTTGGGGCGGCCTTGGCATTAGAATGGCGAGAGACTCTAATATTGCTCTTCTTGGTAAACTTGTTTAGGATTTGCTTCAGGGGACAAATAAACTTTGGGTCAACATCCTATCTCACAAGTACACCTATGGCGCCAAGATTCTCAATCACTCAACTTCTACACCCAACTCAATCACTTGGAACTCCATTGTCAAAGCCAAAAATATTCTCAAGAATTGTTTCTCTTGGCAGGCTGGCTCGAGCGAGTCCTCTTTTTGGTATAGTCATTGGACCCCTTTGTGCTAATGTCCCCTGTGTGCATATAAATGAATTGGCCTTAAAAATCAATGAAGTTTATGCTACTACCCGTCCCAATCTCAACATGTTTCGTACTCTTCTTCCTTCAGATATGTTGGATGAAATCATTAACCTCAAACTGCATTTCAACTCCAACACAGAAGATACTTTCATTTGGCATGAAAACTCTAATGGAATCTATACAACCAAAACTGGTTTTTCCTGGCTTTTGAAACAACGGGGAGGGGATGTCACTTCCATATTATGGGCTTGGATTTGGCGTCTTCATATTCCGGAAAAAATAAATTTTCTTGTCTGGTTGGCACATAACAACTATGTCCCTACCCTATCTATTTTAAACCATAAGAACCTTGCTCCTAATGCTCTTTGTCCTCGTTGCTCTTCATCTGAAGAACCCTTCCTTCATTGCATTAGAGACTACACAACCTCCACTCATCTTTGGCATGCTCTGGGCTTAACCTCCATTGAATTTTTCTCTAATACAGATAGTTTGTGTTGGCTTAAGCGATGACTCGCCTCCCAATCCTCCAATATCTTCACCGCAAGAGTGTGGTGGTCTTGGAGAAATTGGAACTCTACTTGTTTCTTTAATATTTCTATCCCTACCTACTGTCTTGCCATGGAAGCTCGTAACTTATCTGCCACCCTAATATCTTGCTTCTTTAGCTCTCCAACCCCAACGATTGTAGATAAATGGGTTCGATGGAACTTTTCTGATCAATCTTGTATCATTCTTAATGTCGATGGTAGTTGTTTGGGAAATCCCATCAGAGCAGGATTTGGAGGTTTACTTCGACACCAAATTGGAAGTTGGATTGCAGGTTTTTCAGGTTACATTGCAAAAACATTTGACATCTCCCTTGCTGAGCTTCACGCCATTCATCGTGGGTTGTTACTTGCTGAGGAGATGAACTTTCAAGAGGTTTTCTGCTACACGAATTCTCTCCATTGTGTCCAAATCCTTAAAGAGCTAACCCCTAGATTTCATAAGTATGCTACATTGATTCAAGACATCAATGATCTCCTCAATCTTGACTAGCTAGCTTCCATTGGTCACACTCTTCGAGAAGGAAACAAATGTACAGATTTTTTGGCTAAGATTGGTGCTTCTTCTACCTTGGAGTATGTTGGTCACACCTCTCCTCCGACAGGATTATTTGATCTCTTAGCTTCAGACTCTGCAGGATCGTGGTTCCGTAGACTTTAGTTTTTTTTTTTTTTTTGTATTTTTGTTTTCCTCTTTTCCCTTTGTTTCTCTTAGCTTTGTAACCAACAAAAAAAAACCAAAGTTCATGATCATTAACCAATAACAACAAAAAAAATCCATCCATGATCATTAAACATTAATGTTTAACCCAAAAAAAAATATATAAACATAAATATTCAGAGAGTTTAACTCAGTTGATAGGAACAATGCATAATATATACAGCGGTCGTGGTTTGAATCATGTGCTGCTTCCCATTTATCCACCTTAAAATATTAAACAAATATGAAATGAGCATTACAAAATGATTGGAATGAAACAAATGTTCGCTCTGTTGTTTATATATTTTATGGATAAATAAAACAAAGTTCTATATCCATTATTTAAAAAGTTTTATTCTAAAAAAGAAGTTACAAAATTTTCCTCTAAACAAAAAGTTATAATTTTTTTACACGTGTTTTAAATTAATATTAATTCACTATGGTTAGTGCAAAATTTCTTACAAAATTATTTGTTACCACATGTCAATTACATCCTTTTTACGCTTATTAAAAAAAATATTATTACAGTCCCGTGAACATAACTCAGTTGGCAGGGACAATTCATTGTTATATGTAGGGTCGGAGTTCGAACCTCGGACACCCCACTTATTCACCTTATAAGGTGAATTCTAGCTACTAGACTACTTTGAAAAAAAAATACTATTATAATATATACACTGAGATTAGTGCAAAATTTCTTACACAATCAATTGTTACCACATTCTGTAACAAAAAAAAAATTGTTACCACATTTCAGTTAAATTCCTTCTTACCCTTATTTAAAATACCATTATATATATGATTGAAAATGCTAATGTACACACATTCAAATTAGGATGTGTGAATCATAGCGTTGAACACCTTCTGTGTTTGGAAAAAAAAACTCATTTTCTCTTTCTTAAAAAATAATTAAATGTGTCTCTTGAGACCATTTTGCAACTAATCCCAATCTTTTTTTTTGTCTAGTAGCATAGTGACTAGAGCTCACACAATTAAATGTGGAGAAGTGGAGTGTTCGGGGTTCGAACCCCAGCCCCTGCATAAGTTATGTAATATCTCTACCAACCGAGTTAAGTTCACGGGGACCTAATTCCAATCTTTTTGTCAACGTTGACGTGTTTTCGAATTTAATATAGCACAATATATTTTTATATAGATGTTTAATTATATTTCACTATAGTGTCATGTTAAATTCCATTCACCGTTGAATCTTACCAAAAACAAGTTATATTGGAAGGTGCAGATCTCACTTGTAGAATTTTAATGCTCCCTCTGCACATGATGATTAATGCTGAGTTATCCAACACTCATATAACTTCGTACATTCTACATACTCATTGTGACATTCATGATACCTCGCGAAGTTATCCTAACATTATAAAGAACCGTGTGCATCGTAAGATTTGATTTCTTCGCTTCATAATGTTTGTGAAAGACTTGAAGCAAATATTATGAAATTTGGACAGTTTAGATATTTCAGCAAAGATTCTAATGTCTTCACGTAATCTTTGAATCCAAATCCTGAACAATGTGTTTGCGGTACGGTGTGATTCAGTTTTAAGATTAAAAGTCATACAAACGATAATATCATTAATTTTATATTTCATATCATTTTAATTTATAGTTTGATTTTGAGACTAAAAGTCATTCGAACCAAAAATTTATAAAATGGTATGTATTCCTTATAGTCGGTCCCCCTATCATTACCTTATGGATTAAGCATACGTTGTAATTACCTCATGGATTTACCATTTCAGAGTTTTATTATCATTAGGATTATTATAATTATTATATATTTAAGATTTGCTTACTCCATTTCATGTCATAAAACCAAAACATGTCCTAAACTTGTCCAAAAGAACGGTGGAAACAAAAAGCTCATCAATAGCAACATAAGTAAGTTCCAAATTAAATTACGTGAAAAATGGCTCTCGTCAGTGTTAATAGTAGAAACAATTCAAGATAGAACAATGTCTAAATCCCTTTTCCCTAATTTTTTTGATTTTTTTGATTGAACTATCCATAAAAAAGCTTTGTAAACGCGTCTCCATCTCCACACTTGTATTATACTAGAATCTCATTTCATACAGTAAAAATATATAATAGCATGGATCTTGTGAATGACGCTCGACAAGACATTAATGTGTTTGTTTTCCCAAACGCTGTGATACTATTTTAGTCCTCAATTTCAACTAGATTGAATATCAGAAAATATGGTAGGAGAATCTAGTATTGCATACAACTTGGCGATAAAGCAGCACTACATGTAGCAGACCAGTTAAATAGACGTACAGCACAAATCAAATCATGTAAATAAATGGAAATCATAGGCGACTTATCACAGCTTCCACCTCAGACGGGGTATAAAGATGATACGCTGGAGCAACCCTGGCAATGTCAACGTTGTTGGGAGTGACCTAATGTGAAAGTACAGAAGAAACAAGTTAGAATTTATTCTCAGTAGGGGGGAAAACAACTGGAAGTAAGATGCATTTGGTTTTAACTTTACCTTCTCTTCCATAACTTGCTTCAGAATTGATAAAGCAATAGTCTCAGCTTCTTGAAGAGTTAAGTCCTGCACACCAGAATAAATTAATACCAAATTCACTTGTGTTCATGTCATCTTGATGCCTCTATCCTGAAAGATAATCTTTAAGCAAATGTTGCAAGTTCTCGAACAGAAATTCCAACAACATTTGAAATTATAAAACACTTGATGACTTCAACATTCTCCAGACAAAAATATACAAGAGATGGACAAAAATGTGAGAATATCAATATGATTTGTAGGCATGAGTTGAATATGATTTATAGGCGAAACCCCAAAGAATTAAGGTAATTAATATAAATTGTTATTTGCAACAGTATTAAGGTAATTAATTAATATAAAACATGTTTTAATTCTTCTCAGCATAGATCCAAGAATTCCAGGTAACAACTCTCCTCATTACGGGGTCTGGATCCTCTCCATTTGAGGAGAATATGGACAACTCCATTTTTGTGTATCTATTTAACAAGTTAAGATTCTCTCCATTTCTCAAAACAAATGGAGTGCTTCATTTAGTGAAAAAGACACAAAAAGTAGCTAGCGTATGAATTTTTTTACATCATTCAGTTGCTTTTAATTTTTTGAATCTCTGTGTTGCTCGCTCTCCAAAATAGAGCCCAAATTTTTTAAGACGCAGAAAGGATTTTAAGAGGGATGACCAACGAGGGTTCTTCATCTATAGTAGAAAGATGTTAGAAATTAGACTCAGGTGGTTTGGGCATGTAGAGAGAAGACCTATGGATTTTGTAGTAAGGAGAGTAGATCAGATGGAGGGGAGTCAAATCACTAGAGGTAGGGGAAGACCTAGAAAAACTACAAGCGAGACTATTAAGAAGGACCTAGAGATTAATAAGTTGGAGAAAGACATGGTTTTTAAATAGAACACCATGGCATTGTTCGATTCATGTAGCCGACTCCACTTAGTGAGATAAAGCTTGGTTGTTGCTGTAAAAACATACAATGATCTCAGCAATTCTTTTTTAAGCCATGTTTTGAGTCTGCATACACTGAATTTGAGTCTGGAGATCTCCATTTTCTCCACAGTTGGAGAGGAGCTGGACTCTTATTTATGTGGTTTCACAGTCTTTTCCACTTTACCATCCCAGCTACTAATTTTAATGATATAAGCAGAAAGCAGAATAGAGATTAAGAAACAGCCCACTGTAAGAAAATGGATACCTTGTTGAATTGTTCTTGCAGAGAACTGTCAGCGCCTTCTGATCCTGAACCAATAGCCTTTGCATTGCATTGCCAAAATGTGCCCGAAGGATCAGTGTAATATCTGCAAATCAGAACATTTAACCTCAGTAAGACCAATAGTCCAGAATGAAAAAGGAAATAAATGATCGACAGCAATAAACTAAACTGTATCATCTGGTGACTGCTGAATTAATAGAGCCTGATCCTACAAAATTGAAACACCCATGCTGTGCAATTATTTTCTATTTAAACAATGATCTACATTAATTTGTCTGTGATGGGAATGGATATGAAAATTGCTAACAATTGAGTCTCAAGTCCTAATAGGGGGTAATATGCCAACTACCCACTAAATGTTTCCCGTTATGGTTCAAAAGGTGCCAAGTTGCTACCATGAACTAGTTTGAACAAGAAACTAAAAGATCAGTACATGTTTTGCTCCGAGAGTTGAACAATGCAGTGTAGACTGCAGAACCACACAGAAAAGATGTATTTACGCACACATCAATGGTAAGAGTAGGATGTGTATTCCTAAAACTATAGCATCATTCTCTTTAAACCATTAAAGAAATAATAAGAAAAAGTGAAGGTCTACATGACTCTTCTTGAAATATTTTTCACCACAAGTCCTTTCTCTGTAATTTAACTGATCCCCAGAAAAGAAAGTGTAACATACAAGGAACAACAGCATCAGATAAAAAATATCAATATCATAGATTCAGACAAACACAGAAAATGAGTCAAAAGGACAAGTTGATCACATGACTCAGAAGTAACCATTGCTTAGATGGAATATATACTTACAGGCTAGGTCCATTCTCGTCATGGCCAGCAATGAGGAGAGACACTCCAAATGGTCGAGACTGCCAAAGAGGAAAAAACAAATGGTATGTGTTATACAGCATACACAATAGTGTCCAGCATCACCACTAGTAAGTATCTTTTACAAAAGAAAAAAGTTTATCGGCACATGCAACAAAACCCATTTGTACGCTATTAAAAAAACACCTTACAAAAGGACAGTGGCTTACTCCTTTAATAGGAATGTTTTATATTCAACAATAGATTTAAGTTTAGGATATTTGTGCATCTCAAAATATAGCAACAGGAATTCTATTTACATCTCCATTAAACATTCAGAATATGCAACACACAAGGCATTGGCATTTCTAGCAAATTTATAAATAAAAAGCGATCATTCAAGTTCACAAGTTTTGGGCCTTAAAAAAAGCACTGTAAGCAATCAAACTGAAATAGTCACGAAGAGCAAAGCTAAGAGATGAGTTCACAAGTTTTGGGCCTTACCATGGATTCTTCATCACCTTCACCAAAGCGCAAGGCTAGGTCACAAAGAGCTTGAGTTGTAGACTCTACAGTCATCGGTTCACCATAAGAGAACCTGTGATTCTGTGAACAATAAACCAAAATAGATCAATATGAATATCAATCATTAACAAATCCAACTACATACAACATTATATAGAGATGATAATACCTGAGTTTCAACTCGTGCATGCTCAACAAGTGTACGAGCATCAGCAATCAATCCACTCATTGCACAGCCAATGTGGTCATCAATTTCCATAATTTTCTCCACACTGCTAGGCTCCTGAAAGCGGAATTTTTACACAAAATTGTAATGGATGTTTCATGGTAAATAGCATTATTTTTATAGTAAATATGACTATAAACACGGCAATCATTGTATGTAAAATGAACATAAAAAATCACACTTCAGAATTACATCTAAAACTGGGTATAACACATTTGGATGTGCGTTTTGGTCACCCCACCGCAAGTTTGTGAACATTTCACCGTGGAACTGCACAAGCTACAAATTGCAGCTTCTAAAGCAATGCATGTACACTTTTTATCCACCACCTAGACAAACATGTGCTTAGTCAATCCTGCATTGCGGTGCGGAGCAGTCAAACCCAAAAGTGAGATAGTGGGATAGCCGGATGACTGCAGTTTGATAATTTATTGGACAAATTACATGAATAGTACCCCACTCTGCACCACTAAGCTGGGCGCTATAGTCATCTGTGCCACTATTAACCTCACCATAGTGGTGCTATCTTGCACTATTGACTAGCTAGATCTATAAAACAACCAGATATCCCCATAATTCAATTTATTCTAAACACATCTGTGTGACACATCAATCAATATTTTACACACATATATTTCTTACTTGCACAATCACAGTGATGAAAATTTGCAGTAAATTAATAAAAAATGACATAAAGGGAATAAGTACATACCAGTAGAGGCGAAGTAATACGCTTTTCAACTGCAAGAACCACACCCTCTTTGGTTTTCAACCCAATAGCAGTTGATCCAAGCTAAAATCCAAAAAAAAAAAAAAAACAATTAACAAACACACCAACCCTAATACAGATTGTTAAAAACCCTAATAAAAATCGAGCATAGTACCTTAATGGCTTCAATTGCATATTCAACCTGAAACAAACGGCCTTCGGGAGAAAAAGTGTTGACTCCACGGTCATACTCGGTCCTAATTCATTCACAGAATAGCAATTAATTAGACCTAGAATACATTCGGGGAAAATTATGAACGAAATCGAGAAAAATAGAGAAATGTAAATTTGTGCGATAAAAGAGTGAGAGAGAGAGAGAGAGAGAGAGAGAGAGAGAGAGAGAAAAGGGTTTTAACCTTGTGAGAAACATGTTGGTTTGGTTTGATTTGATTTGAATCGATGAAATAGATCACTGCATAAAAATGGCGGAGGGTTGAGAAATCGGGAAAAAAGAAGAGAAGAGTGTGAGATGGGAAAAAGTTACCTTAAAGACTCTCTCTCTCGCGCTGGGTTTTGGTTTGCTTCGATTTTTCGCAGTGTGATGGGTTTCAGAGTGTGATGTCTGATGTGGGCTTTTTATTGCTTCGATTTTGCTTTCTTGTTCAACAAGAGGCATGTGAAATTAATTTCACAAAAAGCTTTTTTTTTTGAAGAGGAACAATTTTTAAAAAATTAAACAAATTATTAGTTTTTTTGCCTTTTAAAACAAAACCTATTTATGTTTGTTTAGTATACACAAAAATCATTTTTAACTTGTTCATACGATATCTTCTTGTGTTTTTTAATAATTAGATTTTGTGAAAACCCAATTCAATTTTTATTTTAGAGTAAAAAATTATGTTTTTTTAAAATAATCATAAACAAATACTTAAAAATGACAAAAGTTTTTTTATTTAAAAAATAGTTTTTTCTTAGAAATTCTAAAACAAACACACTCATAGGGTCTATGTGGATTGAAATAAAAGTGATTTTCAATAATTTATAGATAATATTTTTGAAAGATTTTATAAAAAAAAAATATATATATATATATATATATATATATTGTGTGTTTTTTATCGTAATAAAGATCACTTTTTTAAAATAAATAGTTTGTTTTAATACAATATAAAAAATATTTTTGTTACAAAATTACCTAATCTTTTGACACTTATTTTCTCTCTTCTCTAAAAGAGATTTTTTGTTACAAAATCTAATTGATGTGCGAAGAAAGACACAAGAGTATGAAAATAGTGAACCATCAAATTATTAAAATGAGATACAATTATACTTTTGTTGGTAATTTCATAGTTTTTTTACGCGGAAATATTGGTTAAACAATGTCTCACATCAAATCAAAACTCAAGACAATAGAAATACAACTAAAAACATCTTCAATCCAAACACAATCCGAATTTGAAAGAGCAAATTTTGCTAGATAGTGTGGTGCTTGATTAGCACACATCTAACGTGCAATAAGTCATAACTATGAAAAGAAGAAAATAAAAGTTTGCAATCATATAAAAGTTAGAGAAAGATGCTTGTGAGTTTGCAAAAAAGATAAAAATAAAAAAAATAAAAAGTAAACCAATAACTACTAATCTAACATGTTATGACGGTATACCTTGTTTGGCTAGACCCTTGTGAAGGCGTCCTGAGATATTTTTTCATGAATATTTCGTCCTTATTCCATTTGTCTTTTGTTTTCATCTGTACAATTTTTACTATTTTAAAAAATGCACCATCTATCTCATTCCATTCATTCATATTTCATTATCCACACCAGGCCACTTCATGAATGATGTAAGCTCCACTCCACCTCATTCATGTTTATACATATAGTGTTCTGTTACATAGACATTAATCCTTTATTTAGGATAGGATATTATTATTAGGAAGGGTCATTTTGCTACTTTGATTAACTGGAGTGGCATTAAAATCAAGGTGATTAATTCTAGATGATATCTACAGGTTAAATTCTAGTATATGCAGATTGAACCACACATTTATTGAACCAAGATGTTGCATGAATGAATCCGAATGGAAATCAAATGATTCAAGTGGCGTGGCTTTGAAGAAGTTCAAGAAAGACAGCGTTTACATTGATAAAACTGGCAACTTAAGGAACTTCAATCACAAGAAACTTTCCAGGAAAAAATGTAATCTATTCTATACTCTCCTACCTGAAACACAACACAACTTTGTTCACTTAAACATGTCTTTTTGTGTGTAAGCGTTTCTTTAGACCATTTTAATGGTGTGAAATATCTACGGACTTTGCTTAAATGTGTTGTTATTTTCTCATAATCATGTTTTTTTTCCGTCCACAAGGCTCGAACTTGAGACTTTGCTTAAATGTGTTGTTATTTTCTGAGTAGGTGGTTCTTTGAGAGGAAGAGGATGGAAGTTTGGTTCTGGATTTGTGGATGGGATTTTCCCAGTGTTGAGTCCCACTGCACTGCAGATTTTGGATTATCTTCAAAAGGAAGCGGATTCTGAGAGAATTTGGGGTTCACTGGATAAGCTTCCACCATCTCTTGATGCATGGGATGATGTTTTAACTGTGTCTGTTCAACTTCGGATGAGAAAACAATGGGATTCAATCATCTCGGTAAGAAACACATGCTGCTACTGCTAGTGCTGCATACTAATCTTATACAGCTTCACATTTTTAATTTATTTATCAATGGATTGCCTTTTCAATGTATCACATACTTCCATTTTATTTTTCATTTTTAGCAATCTAAATATTTGAATAATGAATACCCTTTTGCAATGTTTCACCATCGAATCCATCATGAACTTGTGATTCATGTGTTAGCATATACTTCACAGGACTTGGAATGTGACAATATTGCATATACATTTGAATCCTTAGGCAATGACAGTTACTTTTAGGTTTTGCTAGTCATAACAGGAAAGTAAAGAACAAATTGTGTTAGGTGTGACTCATAGGTTGCTGATAATCTTTTCATGTGTAAATTGGATGGTAGTATTTAAACACAAGTTGTAATTTCTAAACCCTAAGCTTGAATAATAGGAATGTACTGTAGCGCAGTCGGAGACAGCGGCGAAGCTCGTACAATTTTTAAGAGGGGGCCAAATATAAAAAAGAAATAAAATCTATTTTAAAAACTAATATATTAAACTTAAGGCTTAAATGCACTTTTCATCCCCTATATTTCAAAAAGTTGCGATTTTGGCCCCCTTTAAAAAAAATGGATATTTTGACCCCCTAACTTTTGACCCTCTTTTGATTAACTGATTTTATGTCAATTTCTCAGTCTCTGATGGTGTAAACTGACATGGGGATAGAATGATGCTGATAAGTGGAGTCCAAACTTGCATGGTGTCCAAACTGGCATGATAAGTGGGG
>Ga0315915_1002308_pt1 | contig 24002 bp, 26 predicted proteins | sample MpolbnodulesMG_FD_207738 | JGI IMG/M metagenome (GOLD analysis project Ga0315915, IMG submission 207738) | Medicago polymorpha root nodule microbial communities from Los Angeles, California, United States - branched nodules | ecosystem: Host-associated > Plants > Roots > Nodule | place: USA...
TTTTCAGCACCCGCGAGCATCGTGATTGGTTCCGCACGCTCAATCCGATCTTCCCCGTCGGCAGCGCGGCGAGCTTCTTGGTCGATCAATCGCGCGAACAGTCGATCATTCTGCAGCCAATCGGCAGCGATGCCAAAGTTGCCGATGCCTTGCCGTCTGCTGACCGCCGACCGCGTGTCACGATCGTGGTCGTTGGCGAGACCGCGCGGGCACAGAATTTCCAGCTCGGGGGCTATGCCCGCGAAACCAACTCTGAGCTCAAAAGGCGTGACATCATCTATTTCAAAGACACGTCGAGCTGCGGAACAGCTACCGCCGTGTCAGTGCCTTGCATGTTCTCCGTTTACGGTCGGAAGGACTATTCACACGCAAAAGCGCTGGCCACCGAAAATCTCGTGGATGTTCTTCGCCGTGCCGGGATCAAGACCGAGTGGTGGGACAACAACACCGGCGACAAGCACGTCGCCGATCGGATCAAGAAGACGGACTTGTTTAAGTCGAACGATCCGCGTTTCTGCGATGGTGGTGAGTGCCTCGACCAAATACTTGTCGACGGTCTCGACGCCTGGCTTGATAATGTCGATGGCGACGCCGTCCTGGTGCTGCATCAGCTCGGCAATCATGGTCCGGCTTACTACCTCCGCTATCCCGAGGAATTCCGGAAATTCATGCCGGACTGCCGCTCCGCGGACTTCTACACCTGCACGCCGGAGACCATCACCAACGCCTACGACAATGCCCTGCTCTATACCGACCACATCCTCGCGGAGGTGATCGACACGCTTAGCGCGCACGGCGATCGGCTGGACACGGCAATGATTTATATGTCGGACCACGGTGAATCGCTCGGCGAGAACGGTCTTTACCTGCACGGCGCGCCCTATATGTTTGCACCGACGCAGCAGACCCATGTTCCCTTCATCCTCTGGATCTCCCCGGGACTGCAGCAGTCGACACGGATCGAAAAGCCGTGCCTGGCGGCCAAGGCGGACGTGCCGCATTCGCACGACAATCTCTTCCACAGTGTTCTCGGCCTGATGCAGGTGAAGACGCAGGTCCAAGATCCGGCGCTGGACATCTTCGCAGCCTGCCGCAACGTGTCTTCAATTTACCCAGTCCAAGCGCGCCAGCTTCGCCCATCTGCGCTGCTACCGGATATTCGAACGGTGGACTGACAAGACTGGCGAAGGAGGCCGCCTTTCGCCCGGAGGCTCTAGCCGGCGTAAGACTGGTGGTGGCTTACGCCGTGATGGAGGTGACGGCGGCCATCCGGCTCTCGGCGGCCGTGCTGTATCTGCCGTTGATCGCCATGGAGGCGGTCAACACGGCAATCGAGGAGATCATCGACCACATCTCGCCCGAGATGTCGGACACGGGAAAACACGCCAAGGATCTCGGCTCGCTTGCCGTCTTCTGCCTGATCTCGGCCAATTCCATCCTGCTTCACTATGCGCTCTCGCTACACCTTACGGTGTGAGGCAATTCCCATCCGCGCCTCTTCTCGCCGGCCTCCTCGGAAATGCCCCGCAATAACAACAAGGACGCCGCAGGTGCGGCGTCCTTGGTTTGTTTTCACTGGGATTGGGAGGTCAGAGGATATCGCCGCCAGCGGGCGCTCGTTTGCGCCCGGTGATCATGGCGAGAACCAGGTTTTCATGGTGCCGGAGGCTCGCATGGACAACGCCAACCACGTGCAGTGCGATTGCGACCAGCAACAATTGCGCCAGTGTTTCATGGGTTTCCTCGACCCATTCGATCCCCCAATAGGCATCCGTGGTCTGCATCCAGCCAGTGAGCGCGATGCCACCGACCATCATTAGCACCGCGACGACCATTGCGGCCCCGAGCGGGTTATGGCCGAGATAGCGAGGCTCCTTGTGGCGCAGCATGTCGCCGGCATAGAGAAGCGTGTGCTTCGGCGAGCGAATGAACTGGCTGAAGCGGGCATAGCGCGTCCCGGCTACACCTAGAACGAGCCGCAGGCCAATCAGGCCGGCGGCCGCATAGCCCGCCACCTCGTGCAGGCTCTGCAACTCGTCCGCCGTCAACCAGCACAAGGCGACGCTGCCCGCAAGACTCCAGTGAAAGAGCCTGATCGGACGATCCCATACCTTGACTGTCGACGTCATCGATCAGTCCTCGATTTTCATGTCGACCGACTCGAAGGTCTGCGGGTTGAAGTAGGCTTCGACCTTCTTGCCTTCGGCATTGATGGCATAAGCCTCGTAGCATCCGTCTTCGGTCTTGATCGAACGGATCTTCCAGCCTTCGCCTTCAAGCTTGGTCTGCAGCGCCTCGCGCGGCTTCCAGTCGGCCATGGCTACGTTGCATTTCTCTGACGCGAGGGCGGTGCTGCCGAAAGCGGCTGCGAGGCTGAGGGCGATGATGATCTTACGCATGGAGATGTGTTCCTTTCCTGTGTTGGACACGGGGAGCAAGATCAATGGTGAAGCTGACAGCCACCTGAAGACGATCGTTCAACCTTGCGGGGGGGGCAGCAGCCTGTCAGTTTCAGAAGCGACAAGGGATCACATAGTCGCTTGGATAGAGGTCATGGGATGCGCGTGCTCTTGGTGGAGGACGATGAGATGCTGGGCGATGCGGTGAAGACGCATGTGCACCGTCAGGGTCACGCCGTGGACTGGGCACTCACGCGCGACGAGGCTGAAGCGAGCCTTGAGGCGGCCGCCTATGATCTCGTGCTCCTCGATCTGCGGCTGCCGGATGGCAGCGGGCTCGACATCCTGAAGGCTCTGCGCGCCCGCCGCGACGAGATGCCCGTCATCATCATGACTGCACACGACCAGGTGTCCGATCGGATCGCCGGATTGCATGCCGGGGCCGACGACTATCTTGTAAAACCTGTCGATCTCGGCGAGCTGCAGGCGCGCATTCACGCCGTGTCGCGGCGCTACGGCACGCACAAACTGCCCGACCTCACCATCGGAGGCATCGCCGTCTACCCTTCAGAACGGCGGATTGCGACCCAGGACGGAGAGGAGATCCTTCTTTCCTCGCGCGAATGGGCCGTGCTCGATCGGCTGATCGCCCGCAAGCGCGCGATCGTGTCGAAGGCACAGATCGAGGAAGCACTCTATGCCTTTGGGGCGGAGGTCGAGAGCAACACTGTCGAAGTCTATGTCAGTCGCTTGCGCCGAAAGCTGGGCAAGGATGTCATCGAGACGGTCCGTGGTGTCGGTTACAGGATTTCCGCCGATGCGAGTTGAGACCCGAAGCCTTGCCGGACGACTCGTCCTCTCCCTCTCGCTCCTCCTTGCTGTTTTCTGGACCATCGCCGTCGGGCTCTCCATCCATGTGATGCGCGCCGAGTTCGACGAGGTTTTCGACAGCGCGCTGCAGGAAACCACCGAACGCCTCGCTTCGCTCGTCGTTGACGACTATTTCCGCTGGGACGCTGGGACAGGGCCCAACCAGGTGGCCGCGCTCAATCCAGGCGCAACCGACGAATATCTGACCTATCAGGTGCGCGATGCCTCCGGGCGGGTTCTCCTGCATTCCCACAATATCGGGACAGAGCCTTATCCCGCGCCGCTGAAGCCCGGCTTCTGGAGCGGCAATGAGAGACGGATCTTCACCATCGCGACGGTCAGCGACACGCTCTTCGTACAGGTGGCAGACTCGCTTGCGCATCGCCGCGAGGCGACACTCGAAAGCGCCTTGACGCTGTTGCTGCCGATCCTGCTCCTGCTTCCGCTCGGCATGTTCGCGGTCCGCTGGGTCGTCGTGCGGGCGACGAGGCCGGTCAACGAACTGCGGGACGCAATCAGTACACGCGACGGAAGCAATCTCGAACCGATCGTTCTGCAAGGCCTTCCAACAGAAATCGCGGCGATTCCAGGTTCGGTGAACACACTTCTCGGGCGGTTGAAACTCGCGCTTCAGGCCGAACGGGACCTCGCGGCCAACAGTGCCCATGAACTGCGCACTCCACTCGCTGGTGCGCTCGCCCAGATGGAACTGCTCGCCGACCAGTTGACCGAGCCGGATGACAGGTCTCGGTCGGATCGAGTGCTGGAGGCGCTTCGCCGCCTGTCCCTGATGCTCGAAAAACTCCTGCAGCTCTCCCGCGCCGAGGCAGGCATCGGGGCATCCAGCACGTCGGTCGATCTGCTGGCCCTCGTCAAACTGCTCGTCGAGAGCTTCCAGCGCTCCCATCAGACAGCCACGATTGAGTTGCGGCCATCGCCCGGCCAATCGGTGCTAATGCGAGCGGTCGATCCCGACGCCTTCGCCATCGCCTTCAACAACCTCCTGGAAAACGCAGCCCGCTATGGAACTGCAGAACGGCCCATCACGGTCGCGATCTCGGCAGATGGGCGCATCACGGTGACGAATGCCGTTTCCGTCCCACTCGATCCTGACCTTGATGTTTACCGCGCGCGTTTCAGGCGTGGCCAGACCAGTAAGCCCGGATCCGGTCTCGGACTTGCGATCGTCGACAAACTCATCGCGCAGATGGACGGCACGATGATCTTGAGGACCGTGAAGCTGCCGGACGAGCGCACGGGATTCGAATGTGAACTCTCGCTCCCGCCGCCAAACCAATAACTCAAATGCTAGCCTGCTACATCAGCCAGCAGAGGGAGGCGCTTACAGCAGCTCGTGAATCAGGCTGGGCACTAGACACCACTTCCATCCCAATTCGGGCTAGCGAGTCTCCAAGAGAAACGCCACTCATGAGCCACGTGAAGCGGCTGCTTTTGGGGCAATTAGTTGAGATCGCGAACGACCGAATCGGGCGCAAACCTTCTATCCCTCCGCAACGAATTGACAGTCCGCTTCCGGCTAATCGAGCCTCGATCGCGCCCGGTGCTAAAGTAAGCAGCGGTGAGCCGTTCTCACGAGCGCCGCACGGCTTGTTGCGAGGATGTTCACGCTCTGGGGTTCGAAAGTCGCATAATGTATCAACAGGAACCTGCGTTGCTGCTCCATGCCGTGGACTCGGCGTTGCGACGTCGGGACTCGTGGTTGAGGGGAGGCGGCCGGTCTTGCCAATTTTTGCCAGCGCGGCTATGGTCATTTGCATGGGTACAAGGAACATTTCCTTGCCGGACCATCTCAAGAGCTTAGTCGATGAACAAGTCGCCGGACGAGGCTATGGGACAAGTAGTGAGTATATTCGGGAGTTGATACGTCGAGATCAGGACTGCCTCGCGCTACGCAGGCTGTTGCTTGACGGAGCCTCGTCCGCACCAACTAAGCCGGTCGGTGAGGAATATTTCACCAGTCTGCGCGATCGAGTTCGTGGTCAGCGCGGCAAGTGAATAAGGCCGTTATTCCCCGGGAGTTGGCTCGCAGGGACGGCGAGGCGGCCATCGGCTATTGTGCACGCGAAGCAGGACCCGAGGTCGCGCTCGGTTTTATCGACGCTCTTCAAGAGGCGTGCTCTTTGATCGCAAGCCATCCCGAGTCCGCTTCATTGCGGTATGCATACGAATTGGACTACCCGACTTGCGGACTGTCTCTCCGAAGGGATATCCCTACCTCGTTTTCTATCGCGACCAGCCAGGCCATGTCGCCGTGGGGCGCGTGCTTCATGCCAAGCGGGACATCCCGCAGTGGATGCAGGAGCCGAACAGTCACTGAACGATCAGACATTCCCGTCGTTGGAATCTATTGGTGAGCCGGCGGATCGCATCCGCTCAAGGCGGGCAGGCTAACTACTGGGCTCCGCAACTTCGATCGGCGCTCAAGGTTTGCACCTGATGATCTGTGTGCTCGAGCATTTATGTTGATGTGCCCGCACGCCTTAATCTGCAGTCCTCCGAGATGCGGGTCTCGTTCTCTGAAACGGGAGGAGATTTTGCCGCTGGGCCGCAAGCGCATGAGCGATCCATCGCTAGCTTCCTTCACGGCCGGTCATTGCAATTTCAGGATTTCAGGCTCAGCTGGATGCCACGTTCTGGGATTGTCAAAGGTTTGCTGACGTCAATCCGCCCGAATACCTCCTTGCGGCGCTCTGGTTCATCCTCCGACGACCAAGGGCGGGAGCCAGTGGCGAGCGCTTCTGTGTGGCCCGCAGATCACTTTGCATGCTGGAATCACTCAGCTGTCGGCCACTGAACAGCGCCTGTCCCCGCGTCCTGCGAGACGCGCAAAGGCGCTGTAGAACTTCGAATCCCTCAGCGAGAGCCCCTCGTGACGAAATCGTAATCAATGTAGCGGCGGACCAGCTTCAGCGAGCGGTCCTGCTGGATCACATAGGTTTCCCGGGCTAGCCCGCCTTGCTGAGTGAAGAACTCGTGCGGCACGATGCTGCCGACCGGCGCCTTGGTCAGCTTCGTGCGCGGCTGGCCGCCATAGGTGATGCTGCCGGGGATCGGCTCGAGTTCGCGCAACGCCGTCGGGCTGGAGGTGCATGCGCCGAGCAGAAGGGCGGCAAAGACGGCGGGCAAGGCACGTTTCATGGCAATTCGCTCGATCCCAAATATTGAGGGCGCAAAGAAATCCCGCTGATTTCCTCATTCCTACCGGTCGGTCAAAAGGTCGTAGTCGATGCGGCGGCTTATCAGCCGCAGGGAACGGTCGGGCTCGATCACGTAGGTCTCGGAGACCTGACGTCCGAACCTATCGCGGAACCGATGCGGCACGATGCTGCCGACCGGCGCCTTGGTGAGCTTCGTACGCGGCTGGCCGCCATAGGTGATGCTGCCCGGAATGGGTTCGAGGTTACGCGAGTAGCCGACGGAGGGTGGAGCGGTGGAAGTGCAGGCGGCGAGCAGGAGACCCGAACAAATGGCGGTCAAGGCGTTCTTCATGGCGGCGTTATCCTTGGTTCCGGCGATTGCGCTCTAGCCGTTGCTCGAAGCCCGCTGATACACGTTGAACTGTTGCGCATCATATTCCTTCTTCACTCACGGTCAAAGGATCTCGGCAATGTTGTGCCGTAGCGCAGGTGATAGCATTTTCGGAGAGAATGGGTCTCACATGGGCGTGACCGTAAACGCTCATCTATTCCTTGATCGCCGCCCTAAGATTTTGGACGAGATGAAAACGGTCAGCCACCTGGCGGGCCTGCGGTGCGCCCTCCCGGGCTGGCTGGGCATACAGACCGCAGCGAACTCGGCTAACGACCTTGATCGTCGGACGCTCTTGCAACCATGCTCTTTGCGCTCTCGACGCTGCGGTCGTCCAGGACATCGACGACCGAATGATGCACGAGATCGACTATGATCGTCCCTACCGCGAGGAATGCCGCCAGCTCCACCATCAATGCCCACAAACCGAGTAATGTCTTTTTGCCTGGACACCGGATTCTTCCGCTTCAATTGCCGCAAGATCGTGTCGTCGCTGACCGGCATGCCGAGCCGACACATCAAGTAGTCACCCGGGCGACCGCCCATCCTGTGGCCGATCAAGCCACAATGTCAGCCATCCGTTCAGTTCGTCGCATGTAGGGCGAAGCAATCTCGGGCAACCTGTCGATGAAGGTCCGTCGCCCGCATTTGCGGTGTCTACACTGCCACCGGTTCAGTGCGAGGTCGATTTTCACAACTTGACCTTGAACAGGCAAGTCCTGGAGGCGGCTGTTATGCGAGCCGTGCCGATTCCGGCTTCGCGTTCCGCAATACGGGCAAATACCGACAGGTTTCGCAGCGGCAGAAACAACGCGATTTTCTTCATCCTGAAGGGTGATACCCAGAACTTTGACCCCTGGGCCGGGAGACCATTTCAATTGCGTTCGAATCCCCGCAGATAGCAATCGCGGTGTTAGCACTCTGTTAACCACAGAGATTGAGGAAGAACCTAATTAAATGCCATGGGACACTGCGTCCAACCGCCGGCTCGCAAGAATGGCGATGATTCCTATCAACAACGCGGCGATGAACGCCGCCGGCGCCTGCAGAATTCCCATGTCGATCAGGACGTAACTAAAAGTTGCTCATGCTATTTCTTATTTGCTACGATGCAAATGAGGTCATTGCACTCTATCTGGACTGCGATGTCACGCCAGTAAGATTTTCATGAGCAATTGAATGCCCGGGACGCGGCCTAATCCCGCCAATATTACAATTGGCCCCTGCTGACCGTGGTTGTCACACCAGGGACTGTAATCACAAGACGCTTAGAGAATGACCAAGGAGAGACAGGGATTCCTGTCATTGATGCAAATCAATAAATAGCCCGCTCAGACGGTTTAGGTGTAACTGCTGCAACGGGTTGGGGGGAAGCGATGAAGAAACCATCTGCGAAGTTGATTATTGCGGGGTTCGTATGCCTGGGCTCTGCCTTGCCGGCTGCGGCCCAGGAGACCACCGATGTAGGTACTCTGGACAGCGCTAAGGCCGGAAAGGCATTTTCCAGCAAACCTGTCTACTCGCCATATGCGGGGCGCAATTTTCCGACCCGGCCGCTATTCGGCGACACGCATCTCCACACAGGAGCCTCGTTCGATGCCGGCGCATTCGGCGCACGGTTGACGCCTCGCGACGCCTACCGCTTCGCCCGCGGCGAGGAGATCACGGCGTCGAGCGGCCAGCCTGCCAAGTTGTCACGGCCGCTCGACTTTCTGGTGGTGGCCGACCACTCGGACAACATGGGCATGTTCCCCGACCTCTTCGCCGGCAAGCCGGAAGTCATTTCCGATCCGCAGGCCAAGACCTGGTACGAGGAGATCAAGGCCGGACAAGGCGGCAAGGCCGCGCTCGAGATCATCTTCAGCTTCGGCAAGGGAACACTGCCCAAGAGCATGATCTACGGGCCGGAGACACGTCCCTACAAGAACGCGTGGCAGGACACGATAAAGGCCGCCGAGGAATACAACGATCCGGGCCGCTTCACCGCCTTCATCGGCTATGAGTGGACCTCGAACACGGCAGGCAACAATCTGCATCGCAATGTCGTCTTCCGTGACAATGCCGACAGGGCCGACCAGGTCGTGCCCTATACGACGCTTAAACCCTTGGGCAGCGACAATCCGCGCGACCTATGGAAGTGGATGCAGGCCTATGAGGACAAGACCGGCGGCAGCGTGCTGGCGATTGCGCACAACGGCAATCTGTCCAACGGCCGCATGTTCCCGCTGATCGAATCCTTCACCGGCAAGCCGGTCGACAAGGAATATGTCGAGCAGCGCTCCAGGTGGGAACGCCTCTACGAGACAACCCAGACGAAGGGCGACGGCGAGGCGCACCCGGTTCTGTCGCCCAATGACGAATTCGCGGATTTCGAGACTTGGGATTTCGGTAATCTCGATGCCAGCGTGCCGAAGACGCCCGATATGCTCGAGTTCGAATATACACGGTCCGCGCTGAAGAACGGCCTCAAGCTCGAAGCCGAACTCGGCACGAATCCCTACAAGTTCGGGTTGGTCGGCAGCTCCGACGCGCATACGGGCCTTGCGGCCATGGAAGAGGAAAACTTCTTTGGAAAGACCACGCCGCAGGAGCCGAGCCCGGAGCGCCTGACGGCAACGTTCGTCAAGGACGCCAAAACCGGCATCACGGTGATGGACTGGGAGGTCGGCGCATCGGGCTACGCCGCTGTGTGGGCCACGGAGAATACGCGGGAATCGATCTGGGACGCCATGCAGCGCAAGGAGACCTATGCAACCACCGGGCCGCGCATGGCCGTGCGCTTCTTCGGCGGCTGGGATTTCGAGCCAGCCGATGCCGAGACCCGCAACCCCGGCGCGATCGGCTACGGCAAGGGCGTTCCCATGGGCGGCGACCTGACGGCAGCGCCGGAAGGCAAGGCACCGTCGTTCCTCGTCGCCGCGCTGCGAGACCCAATCGGGGCCAACCTCGACCGCTACCAGATCGTCAAGGGCTGGCTCGATGACAAGGGCGAGACGCATGAGCAGGTGTACGACGTTGCCTGGGGCGGGGACCGCAAGCTGGGCGCCGATGGCAAGTTGCCATCGGTCGGCAGCACCGTCGACACCGAGAACGCGACCTGGACCAACACGATCGGTGCGCCGGAACTGATCGCGGTCTGGAAGGATCCGAGCTTCGATCCGCAACAGGAGGCCTTCTACTACGGACGCGTTATCGAAATACCGACCCCTCGGTGGACCGCCTATGACGCCAAACGATTCGGGACAAAGCCGCTGGAGGGCACGCGGATGACCGTCATCGAACGCGCCTATACCTCGCCGATCTGGTACAGGCCGTGATCGCGATGCCGGCGGTTAAACCGGCCGCCGGACGGTCGGGTTCGGCATCCGGCGAACGCGTGAGCACGATCTACTTGAAACGCGTGCTTAGGGAGCCGCTGGTCCACTTCTTGGCTCTCGCGCTGCTGATCTTCGCGGGTTACGGGCTCTTGGGCGTCGATACGGGCGACAAGCCGGATACCATCGTCGTCACTGCGCCGAAGATCGAGCAGATGGCGACCGTGTTCACAAAGACCTGGCAGCGCCCGCCGACAGCCGAGGAACTGAAGGGCCTGATCGACGACTATGTGAAGGAAGAAATTCTGGTACGCCAGGCGCTGGAGCTCGGGCTCGACAGGGACGACACGGTCGTTCGTCGCCGCTTGCGTCAGAAGATGGAATTCCTGAACGCGGCCGACGCCGAAACGCTGACAGCGACCGATGCGGAGCTCGATGCCTATCTGAAAGCCAATGCAGCCACATTCGAGATCGCTCCGATGCTGGCCTTCCAGCAGGTGTTCCTCAACCCTCAGCGGCGCGGCGAAACGCTCGCACAGGACGCGGCTTCCGTGCGCGAAGCGCTTCTGACCGACCCGGCCATGGACCCCTCCCTTCTTGGCGACCCCACGCTGCTTCCGTCCGACCTGCCGCTTTCGGATAAGACTTCGATCGGCCAAACCTTCGGCGCCGAATTCGTGGAAGTACTTGACAAGATCCCTGCGGGCCAATGGACGGGTCCCGTCAACTCCGGCTTTGGACTGCACCTGATCCGCGTGACGGAGCGCGTGCCCGGCCGAGTGCCGACGCTCGACGAGGTTCGCAACGCCGTTGCACGGGAGTGGACGAACGCTAAACGCAAAGAACTCGAGGATCAGCGATTCGCCGAACTCCTCAAACGATATGTGGTGAGCATCGAAAGCCCGGCCGGCGCGGGAACCGACCCATGACGCGGCTTGGAGCGCTGCTGGCCGTGCTGATGCCGGTGTTGCTGGCCACACCGGGGTACGCTCATGAGATTCGGCCGGCCTATCTCGACATGCGCGAAACGGCGAGCGACGAGTTCGCCGTCGTCTGGAAGGTTCCGGCGAAAGGCGACATGCGTCTCGGGCTCTATGCAAATCTGCCGAAGCGGTGCGTCGCGAGAGCCGAACCGGCGAAGTCGATCGTGGACGGAGCTTATCTGGAGCGAAGGGTTGTCGCCTGTGCAGGGGGATTGAGGGGCACCAAGATCGGCATCAACGGTCTCAAGTCGACCATGACCGAAGCGCTCGTCCGCATCGAATACGAGAACGGCGAGACGGAGGTCGTGCGCCTCATGCCGGACGCGCCCTCCTTCACCGCAGCCGGCGCGCAGACCAGCCTCGAGTTCGCCCAGACCTATTTGCTGCTGGGCGTCGACCATATTCTTTCCGGCCTCGATCACCTGCTCTTCGTGCTTGCGCTGATGCTGCTCATTCGAGATCGCTGGATGCTGGTCAAGACGATCACGGCCTTTACGATCGCGCACAGCATCACGCTGGCTGGAGCGTCGCTTGGATATTTCAGTTTGCCGCAGAAACCGGTGGAAGCGACGATCGCCCTCAGCATCGCATTCGTCGCAAACGAGCTGAGCAAGATGAAGCCGGGTGAAAGGCGCCTCTCCGAGAGCTACCCTTGGGTCGTGGCTTTCGCGTTCGGGCTGCTGCACGGCTTCGGTTTCGCCGACGCCCTGATGGAAATCGGCTTGCCGCAATCCGATGTGCCGCTGAGCCTGATGACATTCAACCTGGGTGTCGAGGCAGGACAGCTGATCTTCGTCGCCGCGGCTGTGGTCGTGCTTCGGGCAGCAGGCGCGGTGAGCACGATACAGCCCGCACCGGCGCGTCAGTTTGGCGCCTACATAATCGGGACCGCCGCGATGCTGTGGTTGGTTTCCCGGTTTGCCGAACTGGCGGCGTGAGCGCGACAAACTGAGCTAGAAGTAGAAGAACCGCCTTGGGTCAAGCTGCGCCGTCAAGCACAACCTTACCGGCAAGCTCAAGGTACCGAGCAGGGCCGACGTCTATGTGATCCGGAACGCCTCGCTCAATCCGGTCTACGATCCCGTCAAGCCCGGTCTCTTCCCAATTGCCGGGCGGTCCTTTTCGGCGCTTCTCCTTACGCAGGGAATCGGCGACATGTATCTGATATACTTGGGTGCCAAACGGGACGGTCTCGACTACCATCTTGCGTTCATTCCGGATGAATTCGACGTAAAATCCGAGGAGCCGTTCGACGCCGACTATATGCGTCAGCTCTACAAAGTCGGTTAGGGCATCGAAAATCCGGCAAGAACGCCGGACGATGCTGCGCCACCGCGTCTTAAGCCTAACGGTCAGAGGCCAGTCTAATGAGGTCGACATGGAAGATCGGCGAGGCGATATGTGAGCGAGATTGACGCTAAATGTCTTCGCAATGCTGCTGAGCGTCCCGCGACGACGCTGGGCAGCGCTAAATTCAGTCGTTCATGGACCGGGCAAAAAAACAGGCGGCGCCGTTCTGTGGTCGGCTTCTCGTCTAGGTAAACGTGCACCTCCAATCAAAGGACGATTTCTTCTTTGATACGCATCAATGCCGCTGAGGCTAAATTAGTACACTCTAACGGTCGCAACGGAGATTGATCAGATGTCTCACCCCAGCCGGAAAGCCAGCAAGCGCAGAGCCATCACGGCATATGCAGGATTGGGCTTAGTTCTTGTCTTGGGGGTGCTATCGAGCGCCAACGCCAATGATACGGGCGCCAAAAGCCTGCTCAAGGCCATGTCCGACTATATGGCCGGGCAGACGGCGATATCGTTCTCATACGATACAAGCCTCGAGATCGTCACCAAGGATCACCAGAAGCTGCTTCTGGCGAGTTCTGGTGCGGTCGACCTCAGCCGGCCGGACAAGATACACGCCAGCCGCCACGGCGGATTTGCCAATGTCGAGATGACGTTCGACGGCAAGACACTGACACTGCTCAGCAAGGACGCCAATCTCTACGCCCAAGCCGATATCCACGGCACGATCGATCACTTGGTCGATGAGCTGCGGGACACCTATCACCGGCCTGTCCCCGGCGCCGATCTCCTGCTGTCGAACGTATACGAAGAGCTGATGCGTGACGTGGTCGACGCGAAGGATCTCGGCAGTGGAGTGATTGGCGGTATCGAGTGCGATCACCTGGCGTTCCGCGCCAAGGAAGTCGACTGGCAGATATGGATCGCCCAAGGCGCGCACCCCTATCCGTGCCGCTACGTGATCACCTCCAAGGAAGTTGACCAGGGACCGCAATACAGCGTCCAGATCCGCGATTGGAAGACCGGAAACCAGGTCGCTGTGGCTGATTTTGCTTTCAAGAACGAGGCCGGTGCGAAGAAGGTCGATCCGAAAGACCTCACCGACATCGATGAGTTGCCCAACCATATGGCCATAGGAGGCGTCCAATGACCGCATCGAAGAAACTGAGGGCCGTTCTGTTCATCTGTGGCACTGCCCTTCTCGGAGTGCAAACATTGGATCGCGTCCCACCCCTTCGCATGTTCAGTCCTGTTTCATCCGCTGAAGCCAGGGTGGGGCGCCCGCTGACCCCCGTCAGCGCTGCCGGAGTGGCGCGTCGCACTGTGCGCCGTTGCGCCGCCGGCGTCTATTATTGTTGACTTGGGAGGAGGACGACTATGAGCACGGACAATCTAGAATCCCGAGGGTCTGGCTAGTTCCCTTAAGATGACCGCCGACGGGATGAAGAAGAAGCCGGGCGCCATGAAGTCCACCGGTGGCTATTTGGAGCTGCCAACACTTACATTGAGCATTGCGCGAATCGCCAGGGCCAAGGACCAAGTTCGTGGCCACCCACGGTACCCAGCCGCTCGAGATCTTTGAGGCAATGGACGTAGTGGGCGTCCGCAACGAATTCTGGGGTGTCATCTCCGACGTCATGGATGTGAAATCCGTCCCTGAGTATCCCGGCGATTACCCCGACAACTGCTTCGAACACTTCAGCGCCGGCTGAAGGTCTGGCGCAGCCAACAAGCGGACGCGTTGCTATTTGGCACCTTGAACAAGGAACCGCCGATCCGGGAGATCGCAAGGCCACACTGAGGCGCCGTGGCGCTCGCTAAGGAGGCCGAGCGCTGCGAAACCCCTGCCATCTCGGTGCCCGGCCTCCTTCGCCCCGACCCGGAAGCAAAATGAATGAGGCAACGTGCGAATCTCCGGGAGCATCGTTACGTGCGGCAGTACGTGATCTCATCCAGATTGTCGCTCTTAACTCTCGGCTCTGTGTTTGTTCGCTGACCGAGACGCCGAACTCCAGCCATAGCCATTGGGTGAGATCACATAAGCGCCAGCGCACGACATAGCCGTGCGCCGGGACAGCCAGACGAGATTTAGGGGGAAAATAGTTAAGTAAAACCGCGAATTAGAGGGTATTTTTCAATAATAAAGGTACGGAAATACCACCGTTCAGAAATTAAATTATTTGTTACATTGCCCGAAGGGTGCGCCATGCTGCTCGATCGCGAGGGTCCACTAAAGGTTCTACTGGCCGCAGGCCGGAGTGCTGCGCTCGGACACGGCAGCATAGTGGTGGTCGAAGGCGAAGCGGGGATTGGCAAGACCTCTCTTCTGCGCGAGTTTGCGGAGCATTCAGACAATGGTTGCCGAGTATTATGGGGCTGGTGCGAGGCGCTTTTCACGCCGTGTCCCCTCGGACCTTTGCAAGATATGGGGCAGCTGCTAGACCCGCGTGTGGCAGCACTACTCAAGCAGGCGGCTCCTCCGGAGCGGCTCTTTCCGGCACTGTTGAATGCGCTCCAGCACTCGGGTGATACGATCATCCTCATCTTCGAGGATGTGCAATGGGCCGACAACGCGACGCTCGACCTCGTGAAATACCTCGGTCGCCGCATCTCCCTGCTTCCGACAGTGCTGGTGCTCACTTTGCGCAGCGATGAAATTGGCGCCGATCATCCCCTTACGCATGTGCTGGGCGATCTTCCGTCCGCGTCAGTCAGCCGCATAGCGCTTCAGCCGCTCTCTCGCGAAGCAGTGGCTGCACTGACAGAGCAGTCGGGACGCTGCGCCGACGATCTCTATCGCATTACCGAGGGCAATCCCTTCTTCGTCACCGAACTTCTGGCAAGTGAGACGGAGCCAGGGCGGATACCCCACTCCATACGTGATGCGGTCTGGGCCCGCTTGTCTCGGCTGACAGCGGGTGAACGGAAAGCGCTTGAGGTGATCAGCATTGTGCCAGGTGGCGTCGAGCCGTGGCTGGTCCGGGCTCTGCTTGGCGTCGAGGCCGACACTCTCTTGGACCAATGTTTGGCGCGCGGATTGTTACGGCGAGACGGCCAGGGCGCTGTTATGTTTCGACATGAACTTGCCCGTCAGGCGACGCTGGAGCGACTGCCTCCGAGCCTTCAGAGGTCGCTCCATTCAATAGTGGAGGCGGCGATATCGCAACTCGTCACCACAAAAGCGCCTGCACTGCTTGTACGCCGGGTACACCACGCCGCTTCGGCCGAGGATGGCGCTCGCGTCCTCGAACTCGCGCCACAAGCCGCAGCACACGCGGCGCACCTAGGTGCCCACCGGGACGCGGCTTCACATTTGGCGACAGCACTCAGGTACATCGCGCAAGCCACACCGGAGCAGGCAGCACAGCTTTACGAGGATTGGGCCTATGAGGCGGGACTGGCACTAGACGTCTACGAGCCGGTGATCGAGGCGCACCACCGCGCTATTGACATTTGGAGAGAACTCGGACGCATCGAAAAGATCGGTCCCAACCTATGCAGGCTGTCGCGGCTGCACTGGCGCCGCGGCGAGGGCAAGGCGGCAGAGGACTGCGCAGACCAAGCGGTGTGCGAAATGGAGAGACTGCCGCCCGGCCCGGAATTGGCGATGGCCTACAGCACGCGCTCCCAACTCCATATGCTGCACTATCGCTTCGACGAAGCAATCGAGTGGGGTTTGCGCGCGATCGCACTCGCCGACCAACTGGGGCAGATCGAAACGCGCGTTCACGCCTTGAACAATGTCGGCACCGCGCTCCTTTTTTCCGACCGCCCCGGCGGCCGCGATCGACTCGAAGAAACGCTTGCGCTGGCGCTCGAGCACGGGTTCCACGACCATGCGGTCCGAGCCTACACCAACTTCGCGGAATGCGCGGTATTGTCCAAAGACTTCGTGCTGGCTGAACGCCTGCTGGCGGAAGGTATCGCGTTCGCCACCAGGCACGATCTCGACACAGCGGCGCAATACCTGCTCGGCCGGCCGGCTGAGCTTCGGATGGAACAGGGCCGCTTTCGCGAGGCCGAGACCATCGCACAGGGAGTCATGAATCTGGAGCGCCTGCCGATGGTCATGCACCTGCCGGCGCTCACGGTACTCGGAAGGGTGCACATGCGACTAGGCGAGCCCGACGGCATGGCGGTTCTTCTTAACGCCCTTCAAGAGGGATTGGCGACAGGCGAACTGCAACGTATCGTGCCAGTCCGCCTCGCGCTGGCCGAAGGGGCCTGGCTTCACGAAGATCACAATGCTTGTACGGAGCAGTTAACTGCCCTTGCTTCAATCGATCTCGATCGCTACCGTTCTTGGGACTTCGGCGAACTGGCAGTCTGGTGGCAGCGGTGCGGAATGGCCATGCCATTGCCGGCTCCGAGCGCGCAAATACCACTGCCGCATTCCGCCGAGCTTCACGGCGGTCCGTTGGCTGCGGCAAAGGAATGGGATCGGCTGGGGCTTCCCTACGACTCGGCGCTTGCCCTTATGCAGGTTCGCGGAGCCGATGCCGGGCCGGCACTAGCTCGTGCCGTCACAATATTCGAGTCGTTGGAGGCGCGCCCCGCTGCCGCGCTGGCGAGAAAGCAGGCGCAGCGTTGGGGAGTTGCGCGCCAGTTGCCGAAAGCCCGAAGGGGCCCGTATGGGGCCGCCCGACGTCACCCCCTGGGTTTGACGCGACACGAACAACAGGTGCTCGCTCTCATTGTGGCGGGCAAGAGCAACAAGGAAGCCGCCCACCTCTTGTCGCGCTCGCCGCGCACGATCGAGCATCAGGTTTCCGCCGTGCTCAGCAAATTCAGCGCCGCCAGCCGTATGGAAGTCCTCCTGCGCTTGCGCGGCGAACCATGGCTCCTGCCAACCGAAGACGTGCTACCGCCATGGAAGGACAGGCCAGTTAGCGAAGTTTAGGCGTTCAATCGCCGCAAAATTGGGCGGCGGCACCGATGTGCCTTCACTGCTTCGCGGATAGGCTGAGGCCGCAAACATGACTGCTCACAGTCGATGTCTCGCTGAGGAGGGATAGCGATGACCAGACGTTCTACCGTATTTACAATAACCTTGCTCGCCATGACAGGTGTTGCTGCGGCGTCGGAACTGGCGCCGGGCAACGGTCATAGCATTCACCTGGGCGGCTTCAATGGTGCCGTGTATTACACGGTCGAGAAGGATGGCTACAGGGTGGTTGCGACCTTGGCATCTGGAGCAGAAGCGCAGCCGATTCGCTTCGTGTCCACGCTGGAACCAGGGGAGCGGCTGACCATCTCAGTGCCCCAAGCCATGGGCCAGCCGTCGGCCGACTTCGAGATCATACGCGATGGAACAGTCCTTCTCGTGCAGGAGCCCTTCGTTCGTTTGATCGACACCGTTGCGACCAGCGCCATACTCGAGGAGTAACGGGTCCTTTCGGCCCCTCCGGTATCCTCCAGCGGCAGCAGACCTATCTTTGCCAGCGCTTTCGAGGACGCGGGATGCGCGCATTGCAGCACTTCGTTCTGTTCGCCGTCGTTGCTTATGGCTTCGCCATCGGTTCCGGGGGGGATTTTCGCAGGAGTTTGGGTCCGCCCACAAGTTGTACAGGGTCGTCAACGGAAAGGTCGATGTGCGGACCTATAACGGCTACCGGCGTTATCATGCAGGCTGCAATCATTGCCACGGCCCCGATGGAGTCGGCTCGACCTTCGCCTCCTCGCTCGTCGCCCGACCGCTCGATATCGACACATTCAGGCGTGCCGTTCTTAGTGGCCAAAGCAGCAGCGGGAGCTCTGTTATGAAAGGGTTCGCGGCGACCCCGATTTCGCTCCTTACATCAACGACATCTACGCGTATCTGCAGGCCCGCGCTGACGGCGCCTTCGGCCGCGGACGACCTAACAGAACGAGGCCTTGGAGCCGCGATCGACGTTAATCCGTTAGCGTCCGGCGAAGGCATTTTCGCTTGGTCGAGAGGCCGATGTTATAGGCCGGGTTTCATCTCGTCTGCCATAACGCGTTCGACCACATCCGGATCGCATTGTTCATCGACGAGAAACTGGCGGATTCCACCATCCCATGTTCGAAAGGAGATTTTGAGCTCGTGCACGCCGTTCTCGCTCAGGCCTTCGTGCCGTATTCGCCGCCGTCGCGGACATAAAGCAATTCGCCCTCGCTGATATTTCCGAGTTGGCGGTCACCTCTTTGAGCAACTGTAAGCACCCGATTGGCACCGCCTGCCGGATAGCGCCTTGATGGCCTAAGACACGTCATTAACGACGTCGTTAGCGACGTATCTTAGGCGAGGTATGGGATGCGTGTCGAAATTCTTGGTCAGGAACGTCGTCGGCGTTGGGGTGACGAGAAGAAGCTCGACGTTGTCATGTCGGTTGGGCTCGACGGTGCGACGGTCACAGAGGTTGCACATCGGCACGATGTGACCCGGCAGCAGATTTACGCCTGGCGGCATGAGCTGAAGAAGAAGGGTTTGTTGCCGCCCACGGCCGATACGGTCTTCCTTCCCGTAGATACGTCCGCCATGGACGACGCCCCGCTCGTACGTGAGGAGGTTGCGCGCGCACCCGCACTGATCGAGTTGCGTCTGAACGATGGGCGTAGCCTTCGCTTCGACAGTGGCGTCGATGCCGCCGTCTTGACGCGGCTCATCCGGGCGGTTGAAGCAGCATGATTGGACCAGGAACCGGTGTTCGAGTGTATCTCGCCTGCGGGATCACGGACATGCGCAAAGGAGTTGAGGGCCTGGCCGCGCTTGCGCAGGATGTATTGCGCCAGAAGCCAACAGGCGGCGCGGTCTTCGCCTTTCGGGGAAGGCGTGGCGACCGTTTGAAGCTTCTGTATTTTGATGGCCAGGGCTTCTGTCTGTATTACAAAATTTTGCAGAGGGGGCGTTTTCCATGGCCATCGACTGCTGATGGGACAGCGCGACTGACCTCGGCGCAATTGGCGATGTTGTGGGAAGGGATCGATTGGCGACGTCCGAATTGGGGCGCTCCGCCGGCGCGTGTCGGTTGATTTTATCTCACTGAATCTGCTCGTTTTTATGGATATTCCTTCTGGCGTATGCTAGTCAGGATCATGTCGAACGCGAGCCAAAATCTTCCCGATGATCCGGCCTTCCTGAAGGCGATGATCGCCGCCCTGCAGGCGGAAAATGCGAAGATGTCGGCGACGTTGCAGGCGCACGACCAATTGATCGGGGAACTGCGGCTGCGCATCGCCAAGCTGAAGAAACAGGTCTTCGGCAAGTCCTCGGAAAAGATCGAGCGGGAAATCCAGCAGTTGGAACTGGCGCTTGAAGACCTCTTGATCGCCGCGGCGGAGAGCAAGACGACGCCGATCCATGAAGCCGAGGAAGTCGGGTCGGCGGTAGCCTCGCAAGACGCGCCCGCAAAGGTCATGCGCCGCCGTCCGCGGGTATCGGAAAAGGCAGTTCGCGAGCGCAGAGAACTCGATCCAGGCACGTGCTGCCCCGAATGCGGTGGTGAACTTCGTCTTGTCGGCGAGGACGCGAGTGAAATCCTCGACATGATCGCTGCGCAGATGAAGGTCATCGAGGTCGCTCGATTGAAGAAATCCTGCCGCTGCTGCGAGAAGATGGTGCAGTTGCCGGCTCCCAGCCGTCCGATACCGGGCAGCATGGCGGGGCCGGGTCTTCTGGCCTACATCCTGGTCTCCAAGTTCGACGACCATCTGCCACTGTATCGTCTGAACGAGATCTTCGCCCGCATGGGCGCCGATATCCCCGATAGCACGCTGGTCGATTGGTGCGGTCGTGCCATGCAGGTGCTTCAGCCTTTGATCGAGCGGATCGAAGCGGCAATCATGGGCAGCGACCTCCTTCATGCGGACGACACCCCGATCCGGGTGCTGGATCGTTCGCTACGAAACAAGGGATTGGGCAAAGGCGTGAAGAAAGGCAGGATCTGGACATATGTCCGAGATCAACGGCCATGGGCGGGTGCTGCCCCGCCTGGTGCGGTCTACTACTTCGCCCCGGACTGGAAGCAAGAACACGTCCATCATCATCTCCGGCAGGCAAGCGGTATCCTTCAAGCCGATGGCTACAAAGGGTACGGAAAGCTCTATGAACCTGGAGCAGATGGCGGGCGCCGCTTTCGGGAGGCAGCCTGCTGGGCGCATTGGCGCCGCGACTTCCATGATATCTGGACATCGAACAAATCCGAGATCGCACGCGAGGCTCTCGACCGTATTGGCGCGCTTTACGACATCGAACGGGACATTGCCGGTCAACCTGCCGATATCCGCCTTGCCGCACGTCAGAAGCACAGCAAGTCAAGGGTGGACGCATTCCGCGTTTGGGCCGAAGCGCAACTGACCCGCATTCCAGGCAAGGGCGATTTGGCTCAAGCCTTCCGGTATGGCCTGAGCAGGTGGTCCTCGTTCTGCCTGTTCCTGGACGACGGTCGTGTCGCCATCGACAACAATGCCGCTGAGCGCGCCCTGCGTCCGATTGGCGTGGGTAGACGCAATTGGCTATTCGCCGGCGCCGACACCGGCGCGGAAACCCTGGCGCGAGCCATGACCATCATCGAGACGGCGAAGATGAACGGTATCGAGCCGCAGGCCTATCTCGCCGATGTGCTCGACCGCATTCAGGATCACAAGATCAATCGCCTCGACGAACTGCTTCCTTGGCATTGGTCACCTGTCGCCACCATCCGCGCCGAGGCAGCCTAATGGCAACAATCACCTATGTCCGCACGCTCAAATATGTCGCCGAAATTCTCGGCGAGGATCCGGAGCTTCTCCGGGCAATCGTCTCCAACGATGATAACCTGACCTACGGCAGCATCATCAGCGTCTATAACGGGGACGACGAATCCGTCACCGCTCTGACAGACGACGGTATGGAGGAATTGGAACAGATGCTCTCCTACGCTCGCCGCTCACCTCAGGAATGGAACGACTTCCTCGACAGCTTTGTAGACGACGAAGAACTCATCGCTCGCGTCAAGGCGAAATCTCCGCGGTAGCAATCGGCCGGTTACGAGCAACTCGAGGTTCTCGCCGATCATCTCAGCGACCTGTTTGAGGGTATAGATGATCCTTGCGCGTGCCATCACGCAGCCTCGTACCGGTCTTTTGCCGGAGTCCACTGCCACGGGAGCAGTCCGAAAAATTGCTTGCCGAAACACAGCAAAATTGACACCGAGAACTTAAGAGCCGCTGACTCGGCTACGCCGGATTAATCCCAGAGACCCGGCAACCAGAGGCCTTCGGCACCACGCCAGCCGACAATCGGGATGTCGCACTTGCGATCGAATTTCCCGATAGGCGCTTTGCGCTCACAATTTCTTGCCGTCTTGAACTTATGGCCCGGAACTTGGGTGGTGCTCCCTTCGGCAAGAGAGAAAGTACCCAACGACATTGCCAGCGCGGTGAAAGCCCACAGTGTTTCCCTCGACATAAGCCGCCCCACTTATTTAAGAAGGCGCTCATTTTACATCAGGTGGAGGAGGTTGGTCTGTAGCCAATCGGAACTAGCTCGGAGGGAGCACATCGTGAGGGGCTATACCCACTACCGTGAGATCACTTGCCTGAGCCAGTCGCCGTCAATCCATAAGGACCGGAGGAAAGCGATTGAAATACTGAGGTCCGCTGACTCGCCAATCCTTGGGGCGGTAACGGATATACGCTTTGGTGAACTTCAAGCCGGATGGGAAGTCGCGCGTATTGCTCGCGAGATCGACTCGGACATACCGATCGTTTACATCAGCGGTCACGGTGCTGTGGATTGGCCGAAAAGAGGTGTGCCGGACAAGCATTATGATAGAAAGCCTTGATGCCGGTTTCACTGAGATCCTGACCGAGAAGGGCTTTCGCCGCGGTGATTGACCGGCCGTGCCATGGTCATCTCGGCAGTTAGGCATCGCTCTGAAGACGGGGCGGTCTGGCGTTGAGCAGCTGGGAGACGGCCGTCACCAGTTTGGCCGAGGTAAACGGCTCATTTTGACGTCGGCCGGCAGGACCGCACCCGTATGATCGTGTGATTGCAACATCGAGCGACCTCCCTCAGCGGGCGAAAGCGCGATGGTCTCTCAGTCGACGGCGCCAGTGTCATTTACCGGAGATGGCGCGCATCACGCGCCCTCGCTGTTGCGGCTTCTTGGTCCAGACGTGGCGGATGTTTAGCGCACAACCAGCACAGAGCAGTCTGCGTGCTGGACGACCTTCTGCGAGACGCTTCCGACCAGTAGGCCTCTCAGGCCCCCAAGCCCGCGGCTGCCGACGACGATCAAATCCGCATCGACTTCATCAGCGACGGCAAGAATTGTTTCAGCATAGTCGCCAGGCTCCACGCGCACATCCACGCTATCGGCGCCTATGCTTCTGGCGCTGTCGGCGGCTTCTTCGACAATGCGGTCACCCAGGATCGAAACCATCTCTCCGACTTCGCCGTGCGAGGCACGGAACAAGTTGACCATCGTCTCGGGAATGGGTTGCAAGTCGGGCAGAGTCACGGCCGATACACGGCGCACTAGGTACTCTTCTTCGGCGAGGCGGCTGGCTTCCTCTGCTCTAAGCCCATGCATGATGACGTGAAGGATCGTGAGCCTTGCTCCAAGAGTTTTGCCCAAATTTGCCGCCATTGCCACCGCTTCTCGCGCTTTAGCGGAACCATCAGTTGCGACAAGAATGTGCTTGATCATCGCACTTACTCCTTTCAGCAAAGTGTCGACCAATTCAGGCGAGAGGCATTGACGCTGATCAAAGGGCCGTTTCGAGCAATGAGGTCTATACCGGGCACGGGTTGGGTGCGGGTCGCGGAAATGACCAGCGGCATTGATATCTATCACCATGCCCAGAGAGGGGCCGCCCGGTATGAGCACTGGATTTGCACCAAGGTGACGTGAGATGCGATGGGCTTTCCTTCGACTGCCGTATCAACGCCGAGAACCCGACAACTTTCTTCTTCCGCCGGCCTCATCACCGATCTTGCTTTGCCTGAAGGGCCGGGCATTCGCGTCGACACTCATCGCCACGCCGGCTACAGGGTTCGCCTTATTACGACTTGTTGGTCACCAAGCTGATCGTCCATGCGCCGACCCGGGCTGCGGCGGGGATGAAAACTGCGCCAGGCGCTTGCGGCCACGCGGGTGGCGGGGATTTTCACCAATCTGCCGTTCCTGCGCGAGCTCTCCGCGGACGGCGCCTTTGTCCGCGGACAGTCAGAGATCTTACCTCAACCTCGCTCAAACGGCGGAGGACGGCATGAGCAGGGTGCATTTCAGCGATCCAGCGACGATTGCAGTCCTGACGGCGCCCTCATTGCATTGTTGTCGACTGCCTGAAGGTCAGAAGGCAGCCGCGCGTAATCCTTTCGAAGGCGGAGGGTGCTCGCTGGGCGCCGCCAAGTTTTTCGCTTAGAGTGAGTTTCGGGGTCTAACGGCTTGTCGGCGAAATACTCGCGACGGCCGAGACGCCCATTCTGTGCGCGACGATCTGACAAACGCATGTTGCCCCGAGCACCTCGATCTCGCAGGTGTGGATGTGCTGGCGCCTGATCTCGGGTTTGCGGATGAGGGCGGCCGCCAGCCAAGCGCCTGCGATAATGCCGGCGAGGAAACCCAGTCCCAACTTGCTGT
>Ga0315915_1002310_pt1 | contig 23994 bp, 10 predicted proteins | sample MpolbnodulesMG_FD_207738 | JGI IMG/M metagenome (GOLD analysis project Ga0315915, IMG submission 207738) | Medicago polymorpha root nodule microbial communities from Los Angeles, California, United States - branched nodules | ecosystem: Host-associated > Plants > Roots > Nodule | place: USA...
ATATTTGGAAAAGAAATAAAGAAATATAAAAATTTGTAACGGATCTCATATTTAGCAACATTTCTCTCCAAAAAAAAGCAACAAATGTTGTTTTTGCAGTAAAAAAAGGGGAATAAACAACTTTTTGTAAAGAATCTTATCATTAATATCTTTTCCACAATTGATCTTTTTCTAAAAATAAATTTTTTATACATTCAATTTTTAAATTAATATGAATTACCGTGATCAAACTCATATTTTCTTTAACAATTCATCTTTATTGGACTTTTATGATATTCAATATGACATTTTTATCAAGTTTATACTTTTTTCTCATACATATCTATATGATAAGCTTGTGAAAAAATGACATGATTTGATTAGATATATATGAAGAAAAAAAATACATTGTCGATTTATACAATTTAAATGCTATAAGAACAGGTCCTCGTGAACTCAACTCAGTTGGTAGGAACATTGAATAATTTATGTAGGGTTTGGGGTTCGAACCTCAGACACTCCACTTCTCCACATTTAATTGTGTGAGTTCTAGCCACTAGGCTACTAGACCAAAATGCAACAAGAACATATTTTATCATGAAATAATATGGAATATTTCCTCGATTGCAAAATGTAAGTAAAAATGGGTCAACATAAGTTGATGTATCTGGTACAAATTTTGAATCAAATGACATTAACTTTTGTTGACCAATTTTTACTTACATTTTGGAACGGAAGATGTATGTTATCGAGATTTGCTTTGACAAAATATATTTTTGAACATTGAATAATGTTGACTCAAATGACTTGATTTGAATTTATACCACATATAATTAATTTAATTGATTAAATATTTAAAATTATTCAACAGCTCTAGTCATCATATTTGTCAAAAAAAAAAAACTCTAGTCATCATAAGTGTAATTAATTGACTTTTTACGGACCCAAGAACAATTATCTAAGACGATAAGAGCTATCTAAGACGATAAGAGCTATCTTTCAGCTTAATTAAAGGTATTGAGTTCGAATACAACTTCATAACACACGACAGTGTTAAATCTCTCATTCGAAAGATTGTCATCCATTTTGGTTTTTCTCGGATCAAGTTTGTGTAGTTGGTCCAGCTAATACCTAATTAAAAAAATCGACTTCGTCCGAATTTTTAGAGAGAAAACAAATAAGAAAGTGCTATTTTCTTTCCTAAAAAAAATAATAATACTGAAAATACGTGTTTTGATTTGATTTAGTTTAATTTTCATAATATTTTCTCGCAAAATCTGAATCAAGGCAAAACTGATGAAGAATATGATGATTTTCTTCTATTAAACGTGGCTAACATTTTTTTATAATTAAATACTTTTTATAAGTTTTAAATGAATAAATTATATTTAGAAAATATAGATTTCTTTTATATTCAACAGATTCTAATTTATAAGGGTGTAGAATCTATATTTGGTTAGATTTGATGAGAGTACTTTTTTTTGTTTTTTGAGAAATTGATGAGAGTACTTTAATGAACGAAAAAAGAATTTGTTGAGTTTTCACACTTATTTGTGTGCTTTTTCAATATGCATGTTTTTTTATCAACCTTTATAACAACTTTTTTTTTTTGACAAACCTTTATAACAACATTCATAACATAGTTTTTATGAACAATATAGAATTGAAATTGCCATTATTGTAAAAATTAATTTGCTTGTAATTGACTAATAAATCAATTAAAAAGTTTTTTTTTTGTTTACATTCAAATACTATCAACGTAAGCCACCTTTTCCTTAAAAAAAAAAAAACGCATGCCACTTTAATTTTTTCATGAATGAACTAATTTTACGTTAAAAGAAACCGATTGGGAATATGAGTTGAAGGCCGGTCAGTGTAATTGTAGGCCTAAAACGAACTTTGAATTAGGTCTTTTAAATATGTTAACAAAGAACATAAAAATTAAGAACCTTAAATATGTAATTTTATTTGAGGCATGTCAGACACTAAACTCTTCATTTAACTACCAACTAAGCTAAGCATAAAAATGTTTAAAGAAATTGACTTATGGAAATATATTTAAAGTAAAAAAGATTCAGGGGCTTAATATGAGGCCTAAAAAATTTGGAGGCCTAAGATCATACTTTAGAGGCAGCCCCATTGATTAGATATTACTTATTTTCTAACCTTGCTTATAGAATAACATGATTATTTCCTTTGAAGATTAGAGAGTTAAGACAAAAAGGACAAAAATGCAATTAACCATGAGAAAAGAAAACTATGAATTTGAAGTTTGAAGCTATCAACTATAAACTATTAATCATTAGCTATCAGTTAGCATGATAATTATCCATCATTTTTATCAAACAGTCTTAGTGGTGGATTTAGGACCCTGCTCGAAGGGTTTAAACTTTTGAGTTGTTAGATTTTAGATGGTGCAAAAATTAAATTCGGTATATCCAAAATAAAAGAGGACATCGTGAACTCATACTTGTATTTTTTTAATTCAGAAGGTTCGGTCTAATCTCCTCAAAAGGTTGCATTTTACCCATGATCATCATGTATAGGCATGACCCATAATTTTTTTATCAGCCCAATAAATATCAAAATTCAAGTCTACAAAGTACCAATGCATACACAAAATCAGACGTGACATGACAAATCAATACTAATAATAATTTTAAAAAATAAATTAATATAATTCAATGTGATTATCTGATAAAAATTTGTGAAAATAAATTAATATAATTCAATGTAGTCATAGTGTAATGTTAGTATCGAATACCAAATATATCTTCTATCAAAAGTGTCTGCACAATCCAACCAAGTCCATGCATTCAATTAAGAACTCCCAAACATGTGGGATGTTCTATTCCTATTAACATTTTTCAAAGGTAATAGGATATTCTAAGTTTAAGTGGCCCTATGGCTATACGTGCCTCCTATCATTGACTTGCGTAGAATGCATAATATGCATGCACACCGGCTTCAACCTCATCATATGATAATAAAACATTGCACGATTAGTCTCCGTGAGCTTAACTCATTTGATAAGAGATAATGCATATTATATGTAGGGGATGAGGTTCGAACCTCGGACACCCTACTTATTCACCTTTAACGTGAATTTTTCTAGCCGCTAGACTACTTGACAAAAAAAAAACTTTGCACGATCATTTAAAATATTAAGTTTTGCTATACATGACTCTAGCTACCCACTATTGGATTTTAAGATGAGAACATAGATGAGGTGATAGTGGCTTACGTGCAAGTCTCATTACCCTTTTCTTATGCCAGGATACATCGAGAAATTAAAATTGAGTAAATGAAAATGCAAAGATTAATACAATTCATTTGTTTATAAACATGTGCGAACGTTCATAATCTCAATATATATCTGATTGATCAGGAATTTGAACGAGACAAAAGCAGAGGATGTTGCTTAACGCATTTGCCATATACCACTCGTTCATTAGGGACCCTTGTGACCGGTGTGATTGGGTGCACGTGATGCTAATGCATACATAAACCAAATTCACCTTTGAGTTGAGTATGGTCTAAGCTATATTTGCCTGTTTAACTTGGATATATTTAAGTGTATATTATGGGGTCAAACTCATAAAACCTCACCCAAACTTTAAATTAAAGGGAACTATTTCACTGCGAAACAAATGGTTAATTAAGATTAGTGTTTCAAAAAGCATATTGGTGACCGAATCGATGAGACTTAAGCATTGTTCAATTAGTTCAATCGATTGAATTCCGGATGACTAACAAAATAAAAATAAAAAATTGAATTCAGGTTTGGCCAAATTTCGTGGGACTAAAAAAATTGAATTCAGTCGACCAATCCGATTCTAACCACAACGGTTAATTAAGAACAAACCTGAACATGAGCTATATCAATTGATTGGTATTTGTAAGATGTTTCCAAAAGTTTGGATACAAGTTCATCGCCGTCACAAAAAGTTGTAGTCGTAAATGTTCGTTAAATTTTGCAATAAGGAAAAAACACCGCTATTTGTTAATTGTTTCTAAATATAAGCAAAATTCACTTTTTAGGTTCATCCATTTAATGATGTATGTGGTTTATGATATGGATTGAATGAACCTAAAATGTCAATTTTGCTTATATTTAAAAACGAAGGGAGTACAAATGATTTATAATAATAAAAAAAGAGAAAAATGCATAAAAATAAGTTTTTTCTAAGTTACTCGTTATAATGATTTGGGAGTAATTTACCTCAATCAAAGAAAAATCTTTTTTTTTTCCATCTTTTTCCTCACAATCAAATATCATTTTCATCTTTAGAACATCAAACTTTTTCATCTGCCTCATTCAACATGTGATATTAATTCATGTCATTCATTCCATAATCGAATTCTACTTGTTATTAGAGGATAATGTAGGCTTCACCATTTTGGGTTTTTCTTACAATCAATTACAATTTTCATCTCAATAACATTAAACTTCTTCATTTCCTTTGTTCAACATGTAATCTTCATCATTCCAAAATCGAATCATACTTATCATTAAAAGTAAATTATCCTATATTCATGAACAGACAACATAGGTCTCAACATAAAAACATGATATTTAACTAATTAAATTATGATATTTCTAAATAACTAACTAATTAGATTATGACTGATCTTACTCACATAAGAAAATCAACAATTATTTTCTTTTAAGGAGGAGAATCAATGATTATTATTTTGACTTATTATTTTTTATCTTCGATTATTATATTTATTGCAATTTCGATCACAACTCAAATTCTTTTTCCAGAATAGTGGTAAAGATTATTGGAAAATTCTTGTTTACTGGTCAATAAAAGGTAAGTAACATGTGAGTTGGCCAAATTAAAACCATGTATTTAAATAACATTAAAAATAATAGAAAACACATAAATAACTTTGATCGGTGTCAACTCAGCATGAATTATGTTATCCACGGTTTATTGATCGGTAACAAAGTTGTCATCAAGATCATTTCCATCCTAAAAGCCACTTTTTTGTTTTGTTTTGTACGTCACCTTACTTTTCCCTCCCAAGAAAGTGATGAGTCAGGTTGAAGGAGCTCGTAAGTTTTGACTGGTCTTTTACAGCATTTGAATCTTGCTTGTATTGAAAAGTTAGAGTACTCTAGCATACTAGCAGTGGATGAGGATGTGCACGCCATCTTATAACTCAGATCCATCCTACGTATTGAAATTTGGAAGCTAGCAAATATCATTATCATATTAATTGTTTATTTGTCGTCTTTGCGGGTTTAAAGCTGAAATTGAAATGAATGGACAATTCATTGCTACAAAGTACTGAAAATTTTTATGCTATATTCATTAGTAATTTTTTTTGCCCTTCTTATGGGGTAATAGGACTGTGTACGAGGGAATCACTGAATAAATTCAAGCATCACATTTCAAACTAAATTCTTCAAATTGCAGAAACATGCCCTGTAAAATTCTGACCCTGAACTTGAATTATGCAATAATAGAGAAAAAGGTTAATTTTCTTTGCCAAGTTCAAGTTCAACTGGATTGATATATTCACACTCAATTGACCGTGCAAGCAAGGGGTAGAAGTAGGTCGTGCTATGCGTCCCAGTGTTGGGACAAATTACTGCTCCCTGCTTTCCTTCAACTTTACGTGCATGGTAAGTGAACAATGTTTGATTATTTGCTGAGGTGTTCTAACCTTGGTGGCGTTTACGGTAACAACTAGTGTGTGTCTTTGGATATGGGTCATGGGGCAACCTCCTCAATTCTTCAGTTATCCACTTCTTTAAGGGTGTACTTATTTGGTAAAAAATTATAAGTTGTTTTTTTTTTGTTGGTCAAATTATAAGTTGCTTTATTAACACATTAATGCATATTTTTCCATTATATCGTGTACTTTTTTATTTTATGGTAAAAACCATTTCCTATTTATCACCTTTTCTACTTTTAATTCTTTTAATTTTTCTTTCTCATATTAGTAATGAAGGATAGTTTTGTAAATTATCTCATGATTTATTTTTTAATACAAAATTAATTATATTTCTTAATTTATATGAAATGACTAAAACGCCTTATAATTTAAAATAAATTAAGTAGTTTTTACTTTAAAGCAGGGCACACACAACACTAATTGAAGTTTTCCTGACTGTGCCAAGGTCCAACCTTTTATAGGTTTTGAATATCCCTTCTAAAGGGTCCATAAGGACCATGACATGGACTTCTCTCAAGAGTCAGGGTTACAAAGGATAATGACCTCTGAAGACGATCTTGACCATCCAGTCTGAATTCAATGTCATCTCATCTAAATCTACTCATAGGTAAAGGTTCAAAGACCAAAACCTTAAATTTGCACTATATACAATAACTCAATAGAATAGACTCAGGTACGTCTCTTACCCTAGCTATCTCATCACCCACGATGCTTACGTTTTACATAAGTAATTATAAATAACATTTTTTATTACAATCATATTAAATTTTGCACTTTAGATTAAATTATAAATTTGTTAAATTTTATCAATAATTTTAACTATATTAGTCTACATAGATTTTTTTTTTTGCATATTTAAACATATTATAAAAAAAGTTGAAAACACACACATACTTATTTAAAAAATAAGATTTTAAACATGCTAAAAAACTATATCAAGTTTCCAACCAAACAATTGAGCTCAAATAATTAATGAGTTCCACCAAAGAACATATCATTCGAAAGAACCCAAATTTAATTTATGAATGAAACAATTATTGATCAGACTATATTTATCTTACGACTAAATTTTAGATTACCATAAAACCGAAGGTTAACATAGAGATAAAAAAAACTATATCACGTTTGAATTTTGTAAAGTCCATCTCGACTCGGTCTATTCCCCTTCTTAACATCCAAAGAAGAAACTTCAGTATATATAGAATATTTTTAGAAAAAAAGTAAAATAAACAAAACAAAAAAGAAGCCTTAAATCTAGCCAAACTTCGAAGTTTGGAACCGGCTGGCCCCAGACTGAATGTGACCACTGACCCTACTAATTATAAACCCATGACTTTTTTTTGGTTCTGCTTTAGGCCAAACAGTACCTAATAACTATTGACTGTTCCAGACGATTTTTCTGTGGCACGTTGCTAGTTGGAACTAGCTTATTATTAACCTTGTCCTTGGTTCTACGTTTGGAGAACTCACATAATTGATTTAGGGGATACAAAATTGATTTTGTTAAGCTTGATCACTTTAAATTAGTTCTTATTTAAAGCTAAAATTAATAACGTGATTTCTACATTGAAATTTATTGATTAGTACACTTGTATCCAAACATAAACTATTTAACTCATTTGAAGTATTATCAATTTTATAAAAGAGTAGTGATATATGTACAACTATATGTGACAACTTTGATGACAACTTTCCTTTTCTTTTTTTTCATTGGTCCAAAACAATAGAGAGAAAAAGGAAGAGAGAAAATAAGAATATAATGTGAGTATGAGAGAAAAAATTATTAAAAAGTTATAATAAAGTAGCTGTAAAAATATAATTTCTCATTATAAAATCAACTCACCACAATCCAAACTTGCACCTTATTCTTTTCATTTTACAAAGTTGTATGTAATTGAAGCTAGGTGGTACAACTTCTGATATATCAATACGAGTCAACAAGAATTTTACATTTTTACCTAAAAAAAGATTGGACTAATGTAAGGATGATGGATGAGTGGGTGGAAGTGTGTAACTCAAATCATTGCATTTCAAATCTCAGTCTCATACGTGAGCGCATTATTGTGAGTGGTGGGGAGGCTAGCTAATCCCAAATTCATCTACCACAAGAACACAAATCGCATGACATGCTTGACCACTTAAAAAATTAATTAGAATTATCTAACTTCATTTTCATAGCACCTCTTTTAAGTCATAGAGTATAGAAAAAGTTACATTGTCTATGACTTGTTTCCGAGTCTCAATTTGCAATAATATAAATTAATTGAAGTAACAATTAAAAAACTGGTTTTAACAATACTACAAACAGACAAAAACTGCAGTCCATTTATCAACACATTATAAATGAGTTTGTGTCAACTAATTATGCTCGTGTGAGTAAATTAAGTTTGATAATTGTGAAATTGTTTCGCAACACATCTATATTCGGTGACTAACCCTTACCAAATATTCTTCTAAAAAAACAAAAACCCTAATTACGGTATATGGCACTCAAATGCTCTTTTAGTTATTTTATAAATAAATGCAGTTTTAATTAGTGTTGAATAAACTTACCGACACTTTCTCTAACACTCACTTTCTTATTGAATGAAACTAACTTATGTCCATCACTTTAAGTGGAACTCATTTTCAACGTGTGAGACTCACCTTGATTTAAAATAATAACAAAGTGAGTGTTTGAGAGAGTGTTGAAAAGAGAGTGTTGCTAACACTATTCTTTCTCAATTACTATACTACTTCTATACCTTAAAATAGTTTTCAATTGTTCTTGTTGGGTAATTAGGGGAACATGAGAATCATCATTTGGGTTTGAGCAACCAAACATGTATAATTTATTGTTGGGTCATAAGTGAAGCACGAGAAACATCAATTGAGTTTGATATCACATGTTTAACGAAAACTTTAGACATTAAATTTATAGATCATTTCACTTATATGAAATTAGACATTCACTTTTACATTCAAGACGTGACTTTTATCTTTTTTTTAAACAAACAGAAATGAAATATATTATAGCACCAAGAGTTCTACTATGTATAAGATGTGCCCAAAAATAACATCAAAAGTTATTTACAAAGACAAAATAGAGAAGACGTAGAAGGAATAGAGAAAAAATAAAATAAGAAAAGCTACATAGTATATCACAAGCGTAATAAGAGATTAAGCCACAAAACATGATAATTACAAGTAAAATTAAGATGTTTTGTCTTCAACCACCAATAAAATTGCATCTTAATTTTATCTCACAATTGGAAAAGTTGAACTTCTTTGTTGTCGAAAATTCTACTATTCTTTTCCTTTCATATTGTGACTTTTACCTATACTCCATTTAGCAACATCTATATCCCTATCTTTTGTTAAAAAAAAAAAAATCCATACACAACATCCAACAAAATTCTTTTCATCACACTATTTCTTGTAAAATAAAATACTACTACTACTACTTATCAGTACTTATCCAAGTTCTTTAATCAACGCAACACATTAATTACAATTGAAGGAAAGCAAGATAAACTAAAATGAGATAACCAAATGAAACCTTCACGGGAGGGCAATTACTCATTGTTAATATAATAATGTACTGAAATGGATGAATTAAAACGTGATGGCAGCTGATTCTGGTAGCGTAAATTTATCTCATTTTCCTGAATATATACCATACCATGAATAAATTACTAATATGAGTAATTGAAATATGTGAAATTTTAGCGTAATGAGATTAAGGAGAGGGAACCAATGTTTTTGTTGTTGTTATGATGTTGCTTAACGCATTTGGCTTTTGTTTTAGGGTCTCCTTTCTCGTTTATCGAGTAAATATCCCACTCATGTGCTGGCCCTTTGTTTTGAGTGATTTTCAAGCCATCTAAACATTCTTTGTTCCTTTTCACTTCTCTGAATTATTCTATGGTATTGCAGCATTTTCTAATTGCTACTTTCATAAAGTATAATCTTTTTAATGAAGAGGTAACAACAAAAAGAAATTAACAAAAACACTGTATGAGAATTAGTAGGTCAAAAAGTCAGATAAATAAAGTTTAGCTTTTGGTGCTACCTGCACCCATTAATAATGCTTTACATTTTTTGATTTTTCATATTTTTTCTTAAACAAGATAATATTATTTGAGACGCGTTGTATACTACTAAATGTGAATGTCTTTTATAAGTCGAGATTTCAACTTTGATTTGTCACGTATTATGAGTTTATCCGATTTTGCAAGATCCAAATCCATGGATCGTAGTGTTTCACTTTTATAACTCTCATCATTAATCTTCAATTGAAAATTCAAAAGACAATATATAACGACATGGTGAAAATTTGAGGCATCCTTAAAATTAAGAATCTGAAATTCTACTATTAATTTGGCAGGACTAACTCTCCACATGTGGTGAGATGAATTTCTCAGTTGGCAAGTCTTGGGACACTCATTACGTGAATGGTAAGTGAAGTTAATCTCACCACAATTATCTTATGGTTCAAGTATTAACAGCCATTCAACAGAGTTAAAAAAGAACAAGTTGATAAGATGTATCTGTGCTTTCACATTTAAACTGCGACATATTCTACACGGGCCACTGTGGCCAATTATGTGTTTCATAGTCTCAAATCGAAAATTAGGAATTCCATGTTTTACGAAGACATCATAACAGTGCTTGGCTTTCTCACTCACAAACTTTTCAATTTTCTGTTGACCAGGGCAGTGTACAAGGCAAGGCAAACAAGGCCATGGTTTTTTTTAGTACATATATACTAATATCATTTAAGAGGCATTATCACTTATTTAAAAAATTACAATGAAAAGCGTTAAACCATAGAAAATCTCATTTTGATGAAAATATTAGTAATTAGATCACACATTCACTTAATAACTTTTTTCTTATTGAATGTTAATCGATCATACCTATTCCAATCATTATTGATGACTTCTGCCTAAAGTTATGTTTGAATAGAATCACAAACTCCAATTGAGTTTTGAACTAAATCAATTTTTATCAATCGAGTTGAACTTGTAGAAGGGGAAACAACATTTTTTCATGAATTGTTTCTTTTATATGTTTAGAAATGTAAAACTTAAGAGAATATATAAATTGTTTCTACTAAATTCATGCATGTTGTGTTTACGATAATTTGTTTTACAATCTAAAAGTACATAACGACACAACTTGTGACTTGCTTTTCTTCTACTCATGTGTAAGTGTGTTTGTGTGTGTGTGTAATGATTACAAAAATATGAGTTAAAAAAATGAAGGATAATTTTGTTAAATGATTTATAATTTTTTTTCACAAACAATATTAATTACCACTACTTAATTTATGTGAAATAGTCAAAATGTCATAATTTAGGACCAGGGGATATATGGATCCTATCATTGATATGTTGCTCAAAATCCATTTTTCATCCAATATAAGTTTGACATGTTTTGGTGAGTGCCCTTTTTAGTAAAAGTGTTCAGGATATGGAAGTTAAGTTTGACATGACCACGAGACAGAAGGCAATTTTTGGATGTTTGCAAGCAGCACATGCTCATGATTTTCTTCTAGCTATCCCGATTGATGGGTTAGATCAGCATATGTCACCAGTGGAGTATCGTACTATCCTTAAATATCGCTTTATAATTCCACTATTTCCTATTGATGAGGCGCACCCTGTTTGTCGTAAGGCGTGCCTGGATACTTTTGGGAAGCATGCCGTTCATTGTAAGGAGCTTCCTGACTTTAAGTACAGACATGACTTTGTTAGGGATGTACTTTTTGATATATTCAGACGGGCGGAAATATTAGTGAAGAAGGAGGCGTCTGTGAACTTTCTGACTGACTCACTAGATAAAAGATCAACACTCAGGCCTGCGGACGTCATGGTGTACGGATGGGTAGGTGGAAAACATGCTTGTGTAGACTTGACTGGGGTTTCACCACTTGTCGGATTAGGTGTCGAACCTTTTACCGTAGGACATACAGCCTTAAAAGTTGCGTCAAGCAAAGTGGTCAAACATGAGAAAGCGTGTTCTGACAATCAACATGCTTTTATACCATTTGCTTTTGACACTTTCGGTTTCCTAGCACTAGAGGTTGTTGACCTTCTACATTCAAAAGGTCATGCATACCAATGTCATGTCTTCTAGGTCCATGAATGTTGTGTTCATGAGGATTGGTTTTGCCATCCAAAAAGGTCTAGCGGCGCAGCTTGTTGCTCGTTTGCCTTCTATTCAAGTGTAAATAATGGTTTATATATATAATCCAATATAAAACTTCAAACTCATATTTGATACACCAACAAACTCTTTCTCAAGTGTGAGTTAATCCATTCTCTATGGATACGTTTCTCCTCAAACAAAATCTTTTTCATCCATTGAAACACCTTGATTAATAAAGATTTTAGATATAAAGAGTCAGTTGAACTATCTACTCTGATAGTATTATTGGATCATGACGGAATGCACCCTAGATGTACGAGTCATATCATTTATACACTAACATGATAAACTAGTTTTTTTCCCCTCAAAATCAATCCAAGTGTATGTTGGATCATGATAGAGTTCGGTGGATCATCACATATAAGAGATCATTACGCATTGAACTTACGATCAAATTAATGGAATTAAACATCACATTTCACAAAAAAAATCTTAAGGCATTATGCAAAAGGTCTCTCACATTTATTATATTCATCTATTTTTCATCCAACGTGAGACTTTTGCTCTACTTAATATACCAATAGTGTATATGCATGCATCTTTACTCACAAGTTATACGTAATACGTTATCCCTTAGTACTGCATTCTATTTAATTATGCCTCCAAACTCCGAAGTATATGTCAAAAGAAAATGTAGTGCAATTAAAAAATAATATCGCATGTTTTTTGCTAATTAATTAAGTAATGTTATCTCAAAAAATAATAATTAAAGTTTTGTATGGCAGTAACAAACTTGTTTAAGATATCAATTAATAATCCAAATTCCGTAATGGTGAGTGTAGTATTGGTGTATGAATGTAGACATCAAATAACAGACAATAAACATGACGATTTCCTCCTTTAAAAAAATGACGATCATACTTGGCCGTCCAAAAGACCAACATACCTTTACACCGTAGAAGAGATAAAATTAGATGGGAGGATTACGTTTTCTTTGTAAACAATAGTTGCATCTTTAGCTTCATATAGACAATCAAAATTATGATGTTTGGTCGGTATCTTATCCTAATTATATATACATCAGTCACTAGCAATCAAAGACAATTTCAAATTTCGGTTCCTAAAGCCATATTTGTTTATAATTTGTTAATGGCTTGTGATAAAAAGTTAAATGACAATAATATGCTGTTTTTATTGTAATTATTAGGGTTAATAATATGATTTTGTCCTTTAAAACATAACAACATATTTTTTTTAGAGGAACATAAATTCATTTTTTATCTCTACAAAAATTTCCTTCAAACTAATTTGGTCTTCCATAGTTTCCTTCAACATTAAGATTGTTATTCTTCAGCTATTGTCATAACTTACATAAAAAAAACTTATAACTTTTTTTCTTCTTTATTTTGCTATGTATGTGATGTTGCAATTACACACGTTCATTCTATGTTCAGACTTTTGATATGTTGTGACATCTCGTGGGCTCAGCTTGTTTATCAACTATATTTGTCTTGATTATTTAAAAAAACCAATAATACAACTATAATAATGATATAAAGCATAAAATCAAATATGAAATGAGGTTGGTCTTTTAAAAAAAAGAAACGATGTATTATTATATGTACATTTACTTAACTTAAGTAATTGAACGTTAGTTTAAATATTTCACACTTCTTCATATTCTTTGCCTTTATAATAAGCACATCATTTCGGTCATTCGTGTAATCATGTCGTACGCTATTTGGTGATCATCATAATGCTATATCTTTAGAAAAATAACATTAAGAATTCTTCTTCAAGAATAAAGAGCAGTCAATCACAATGCACTATTTGCCAGAATTCAAGGAGGTGTGACTGAAAAATAGAAAGTGAACAAATAAATCATGCAATTAAAACTTGCCAGCTGTGTCATGAAAAAATTTTGATGTTATTTTTCTAGAGAAATAGCATTTTCCGAACAACATAGTACTATGTCAAAATGATGCGTATGTATATAAGTAACTTGATTTTTTTTTTTTTTGAGGAAGTAACCTCGATCTTCTATGACATAAAAAAACAAATTTTTTTTGTCAACAAAAAAAGAAATATTTAATTATTATATCAACAATGATATTTAAACATCTCACATTTTTCAACATCTATTTTATACATCATTTTATCTCTACTCTTTTTTTATCAGTTTACCATCTTATCTAAAATGGTCTTGGGTTAACATTAATAATAAATTTCTAAACATTATCTAAATTTCTAAAAATGATTGTTTTATTTTTAAAAAAGTATTTATTTTTTCCCTAAAAATATGTTATAACAAACGGGTCTTTATATTTTATACGTGACGGAAAAGAGATAAATTTGACAATAATATACTCATTTTGGTTTCTTAAAAAAATTGATAACGTACATGTATAAGAGCCATATTATATGATTATCCAAAAAGGCATCAGTGTATGTCATGCCATAAAAAAATATAGAGCATAGTTTATGCATAAGTACAGAATAAAAAGTATTTAAATATAGAGCATAGTCTCTGAAGGTAATTGCTAGAGTTGACTTCAAACTTTATTTCATTATTTGAGTGAATCGGTTGCCTGCTTGATGTGTAAGGAAGATGATCACTTCAGTTTGGATTCTCTTTTGTTGGACCCCAATACTTGTGGCAAAAGTTGCATTTGTGCTAATGATTGAATTTTATTTTTTCTGTTCTTGACCTTAATAATTGAAAAGTTTATAAGCAGCTGCACTAATCTGTTTTCACCTCAATGTCATGCTAAAATTTGGGATCACAAACAAGTGGAAAACTATATGCTTAAATCTGTTTACTTTGTAGAAAAAAAAATCAATTTTTCATTTATTAAAATTTGTGTTAGTTTTACTTGTTTATTGGGAGGTAGTTTTGCTTGTTAATAAGGAGAAAAATGACTATTAAAGTGAGCAATTTTCATGCACTTATAGCAATAATAAAAATGTCAACAAAAATTATTTTTTAATATTTTCTAAAATACATTATATTTTGTCTAGCGTTTTATATTCTCGCCATTATAAAGACTCCATTTAAAAGCTTTTTATTCTTCTTTTTGTTAATAAGTAAAACTAACGCAAGTTTTAAGAAATAAAAATGTAAAATGTTTTCCTTCAAAAAAAAAATGTAAAATGTTTCTATATTTTTAGCTCTTCTTTCGCCTACTCTACATTTGGTTTCAACATATACAAAAATTTGAATAATGTTGTTTGAAATGGTGAGGATCAGGTGTTGAGACAATATCTATGTTCCAATTGTAAGTTGAAGGTAGTACGTCTAAGATTTTGGTTCTATCACCCACAAAACATTTAAACTTTGAGTATATATAATCTCTCCTATATATTTTTTTTCATTTTTCTAATTGATTTAATGAATAAATTCGGGGAGGAGTTTTTCTTTAGCAATTTTGACTAGATATATTAGCTTTAAAGAGTGTTCTTAATCTTAAAAATATTGTGCTATTATGAACTTTTAAAATAAATTTTGTTGGGTTTAATCTAAATTTTAAAATGGCATTAGAAGTATTTTAGATCTATTTGATCATCCACTAACAAACCACTTGAGTCATATATTATATGTCTAGTCTTGAACGTGAAAAGAATGTATTAAGTAAAGTAGAAATGACTTATCATGTTGTTTCTCTAAAGATACTTACACCCCTTTTACTTTTTAAGAATACACTCACCTCAGAAATTTTCTCACTAAAAAATCTCACATTGGAGACAAAGTATGCTTTCTAGTGTCTTCTTGGTGAATGAGCGAAAGAGAACTATGTGTCATGGAAAAAACTAAATATTAAGCTCAATATTCTTAGTGAATACAAAGTAGGGAAATTTATTTTGAAAACTAAAAGGAGTGTGAGTGTCATTTAAAAAGACTTCGAAGTTTTCAATGTAATTCGTCTTACTAGAGTTTATAATAACACTATCTAAAAATTTGGTTAGTCTAATTTTAATTTAAAGATTTTTTTTTCACAAAGAACCACTAACACTACAAAAAATTGTTCCCACGTCCAAAGCAAGCGAACTAAGTGTATGACAGAGGGTATTTTTGGTGTAATCAAATCAGAGCAACTGTGTCCACGAATTGAGGAACAAATTACAAAGTCTTAGTATCCAATTTTCGACATCCTTGCATTGTACTCACTAACTTGGAATATTTTCATTATTAGAATTGGAATTGACCTCACTATCACATCTTGATAGCCATAAAATCTTTACTAATCTTTGGTTGCAATTTTGCCCCTACAAGCATGTGACATTGTTATGTACCGTAAAAACACAAACTGAAAAAACAGAATGATAATTTTTTGAGGGGCCCAAACTACCAACAAGCCAACAAAATAATATCAGCTTTTTAAGAGGTTTGGATGCCCTATTGGTGAATGTTGCATAATTTAGTACTTTCAGAATCAAATAAATGGTTCACTATTACTAAGTGATAGCATTGTTCTTTCTTTATCACACACAAGTCAATGATTTCAAGGAGACTACTCCTTCGCTTGTTGACTCCGCAACTAACAAGGAAAAGAATAGGACTAATCAATATATGCATGAGTGGAATAAAATGGATATGTTTGTGGAAAACTTAGATACCCCACATTGATCACTATATAAGTGGTTATCCATAATTGAGATAAAGTGTAGGTGAAGGAGATTTTGAGATTTATGCTATAATTCACAAGAGACATAATTAGGAGATTGGTAACATAGTTCTTTTAAGTCATAATAGCCGGACTAATTGCTAGCACATGCTTGCATGAAAAAGGCAAAACAAAGAAATCAAAATCATGATCTCTTTATAAGGATTCTTAGCTAAATACAATCTATTATCATGACGGCTTTGATAATGTTGGTAGACCTCAAACATTTACTAATTGCAATATAGAGATCTATCTATCATTGTTAACCACCGTTTGCTTCCTTAAAAGGACCATTTTTTCCTCCAATTCACTTCTCCTGGTCGGTTCTTTACTGCTAAGCAATTTGTGGTTGATAATTCTTATCAAATTGGACCCTATGTTGGATTTGCCATTGATTATTTTTTCTCATTTCAAATATTTCATTATGTGGTGTGCATAAAGGCTATGTGTAACATTTTAAGACCAAATCATACAAAAAAATATCTTAATTCCCATGGACGATGTACGGATTCGAAAGTATACGGATTTGCATAGTAAAACAAAGAGGCTCGAATGTGATTCTCTAGTATGGCCGGCCCAATGGATAGAGAAGGACAAGGAATGTGTGGGTGTGGGACTGATTTTTAACCCACTTTATAGTGATATCTATGGAAGATATGATTTTGCCTCAAACATATAGATAAGAATGAGTTTGTGGCAGATCTTTACAACATTCCCTACCACTATTTTAATATGATGATGCACTGATATTGGTAGCTTTTGGTGCCAAGTATTATGACCGAAAAAGTATGAAGTTTATATTTTTTTTATTTGTTTGATAAACTTCTTCATCAAGAAAAAAACTAATAGAGGTTGGGTTTATGTAACGTTTGAGGTTGACGAGGAAGGAAAGTGATCCTTAGGGTACAATACAAAACATGATAATGAACGACAAGATATGGCAATGAGCGGCTTCTCACAACTTCTAAGAAACCAAATTCACATTGGAATGAGAGACTCCTTAAGCCGTGCAGGTATGAGACTGCATGGGTTAACGGAAGGCATATAAGAATTATTTGGTACTACTTATTACCAACAAGATGCATCTTCTTTTTGTTAGCCCATTCGATAAGAACTCCATAATTAAGTGTGTTGGACTTGGAGTAATTTTGGGATGAGTGACCCTCTGAAAAGTTTTTCAGAAAGCGTGCGAGTGATGACAACACATGCTGAAAAGACTCGTGTTGGTTTGTAGGGTCAGTCGGCAATCCTGGAAGTCGTCTGGGATGTTACAAGCGAAAGCTGGTGGAAATGTAACACATCGGGTTGACGAGAGCGGGGAGTGATCGCCGACACACAAGACATTGCAATGAGTGGCTTTTGACAATTTATAGGGGAACTGAGTCCACATCAGAATGAGAGGGTTCCTTAAGTCATGCAGGTATAAGACTGCATGATTAAATAAAGACTTATAAGAATTGTTTGGTACCACCTATACCAACAAGATGTATCTTCTTTTTGGTAGTCCACTCCATAAGAACTCCATAGTTAAGCATGCTTGACTTGGAACAATTTTGAGATGGATGACATTCTAGGAAGTTTTATAGAAAGCGTGCGAGTGAGGAAAAAAAAACACGCTAAAAATACTTGTGTTGGTTTATAGGGTCATTCGGCAATCCTAGAAGTTGTATGAGACATTACAGTTTAGAAGAGAGATTAGACTCACACGATGTGAGAGACCCAAAAAATTATATAATTGCCCTAAGATGATAATCACACTTAATGACCGCATATTTTGAATAGAATGATCTCTAACATAAAAAACCTATGAAATTAAAAAGTATCAAAAAATGAGTAATTCAGAAGAAGAAAAATCGTTTAGGTTTTAAATCATCTCTCATATTTGTAGAGAAATTAACTACAAAACAATATTAAAGTAAGATTACATAAAAATAATAACACAATTTTATAATAACAAATTTTATCATTTGAGTTTTTCTCTCAACAAAATGAATTCCTTCCATAAAAAATAGGATCTAATTTCAGTTAAATGCTACTTTCTTTTGATTTATTCAGGTTCTTTTTTTCATTTCAGGACAAAAATCAATTCATATGTCATTTATAAGAAGAATGATGTTTACACTTCATTCAATGCTAAGAAACACTAGTAATTTACCAATATAACCTCATCGGCAGTTAAATGTCAATGAATTTTAACCGGTGACAGTTAACTGTCGATGAATATTTACGTCTTTTTCTGGTGTGTTTCAGCCTTATTAAAAGTGTATACAACAATTTCCCATTTATTGTGATTTGTAGGGGTAAAAGGCTAATTGTAAGGGTGTAGGGTATACACTTCCTGAGATCATGGGTCCTACCTAGTTCTTACGTAAGAAATGAGGAACCGGGAACAACTTGGGCTTAGCATTGTACCCAAGAACGAGGAATGATAAACAAACACACAAAAACAAACACAAATACGACACCATATACTGTATTCCACTGTTCACTAATACCTTCATTTTTTATTTTATTTTTTTGCTTTTTCACTCACTCTCTTCCTCTTCTCTGTTACTTTCTCATCTTCCTCTTCTCCTCTGTCACTCATCGACGACCCTTCTCTCACCGTTGTTGTTCTCCGTCGGCGTGAGAGAGATAATGCTCATGTTGTTATTCACCGAATAACCATCTTCCTCCTCTCCGTCACTCGCCAGTGACCCCTCTCTCACCGTTCTCCGTCGGCGTGAGAGATTACCCTTATGTTGTTATTGAACGAATAACCATGGAAGAAGGATGTGCAGGTCCGAGTCTGACCCAGATCAAGGAGAACCAAAAAACTTCGATCTGATTGCTCCGACGGTGTGAATGTGGTGCATGAGTACATATCTGAAGGTAGGGCAGTGGGTGTGTAGTTGGAAAGAGGTTGACATGGATGTGGGTGGGTATAGTGAAAACGGGAAGAAGAAGTTCTGGTAGTGGTCGGAGTAAACACGAAAATAAGAAGTTGGAGTGAACACGTAAGAAGAAGAAGAATGGTGAGGAAGAAGTTCTAGTGGTGTTGGTCTATTGGAAGAAGAAAGGGTTAGTAGAGAATGGAGAAGAGGATGTCAATGGAATTACAAAATTGTCCCTATGTTTTAAAGTCAAAATTACTTATTTGCCCATGGTGTCTTTTATGTGTCAAAAAACTTGTGTCCATTTATCATTTCTGTTAAATCAATGGATTTTGTTATTGTTTTTTTGTGTGTAAACTAGGTATTCTCCACGCTGATGAGTCAATAATTAGTGTTTTTAATATATTATTTGAGTCCGTTTTATTTAGATTTGATTTCGTTTTATTTTATATTATTTCCTTTTTAGAACTATTTTACTTCAATTGCAAGTTATTATATTTCAGGAACAAATAATTGATAGATTGAGTCTTGGAGCAAAAGAAAGAGGATTATGAGCTGATTCGGGATGAAAATACGGGACAAAAATGTCACCCCCAAGTCAGAAACTTGGCACGGCCCGTGCCACCAGTAGTACGGTCGTGCCTGCCTTCAGGATGCTCTTTTGTTGCTTCTGCTTCATGGACAAGCTACCTATTAGTTTACTTCTGACCTAAAAGCCCGTGGTTTCTTGTGGAACATTCTAGTGTTATATTTCTTAGGGCTTAAGTCATTGTAAACTATAAATAGAGTAGCTAGCTATCACAACAATTCATCTTTTGTTCTTGGAATTCAATAGTGACAACTGTCTTTCTTAATAAAAGTTCTTCTTTTACTTTCTTGTTATTTACTTTATGTTCTTCTTCTTCTCTTCTATGTCTACAATGAACATGAACATGAGTGAGTAGACTCTTCTTGTCTTGGGATTGTTGGATAAGTCTAATGACGTAATCCTAATCAAACCAAGCCATAAACCCTAATTTTACATAAATCTACTTTCTAATCTATTTCACCTATTTTATAATGAACTAACAAATACCAAACTCATAATGCGACAGCGGAGGGTTAATATTTGTTAATTCATCATCACAAATATCAATTCATAATGCGACAGTGAAGCTTTGATATTGGAACAAGTGAAATTAGACAAGGGTTGCAAAACATGAGAGTAGTCTAGCAAACCTTGAGACATATAAAGTTTCGTTCTTCAAGGATTCTAATAGCAATCAACCATGAGAATGGGCGTGGTTGCTAGAGGAACACACTCACTGACTTCGAAAGAAGCTTTGATACGTTTAAGAGAAACTTGTCTTTAGAAAGTAGGTCGAATATAAAGTTTAGGTTTAGGGTTTGTTTGTGAAGGGTTTGTTATTATGATGAACCAATAATCCCAAGGCGCTTTTTATTATTCTTTTAAAAACTCAATCTTTACAACTGAACTTTCTTCTAATCATCTTCTAAGAGTTAATTAAATTGAACAACTCCTTGTTGTCTCTTTTTACTACTTCGGTAGAACCGTGCACTTGCGGTTTTACTCATCACACGCGCGCAACTGCAAAGACTAATCTCTCGAGTCTTGTGAGATCTAAATGAGCGGTAAACTCTTACTAAGAATTTTAACATTGTTGTATGTCCAAGGCTGACGCATTTGCACTAGTACCTTGGTTAATCTAAAAGAGACTCGTGTTTATTTAAGCGTTTTTGCATTATTATTGATTGAGATAAAATTAAACAAAAGCAATTACCATAACTTAAAAAAAGTATTTCATTGTAAAATGTTTGAGGGGATTAAAAAATACGGTAAATTTTCTGAAATATTATCATGATCATTAAATTTGCCTTATCTTAAAATTTGCATTAGACCTCAATATGTTTTGAATGTCTTGTACATATCAAACTAGATTTTTTATTTTTTTTCTTACAAACCAGATTTGCCAAAGTATTTGCAAATGAATTAGCTTCTCAATATGAATGTGTAATTTGGACCTCTCAATTCAGATCTAGTTATTTTAGTGACTAACATACTCAACTCGCCAATGATCCACCTTCGTCGACTTAAAGAGTACCCACGATGATGTTTGAATCAACATGAAGCCTCAACATTGAGCCAACTTCAAACCTTCCAAGTTTTAAAATCACTCAAAACTCTACCACTTAAGCACTATACACCCATACATATTTTTAGAAGCCACAAACCTACGAACCAAAGTAGACAACCCCATAATATAGCTGTCAAAAGGAGTATCCAACCCGTTTAGGACCGGCTCTAACGGACTTCAGACTTTATCGTGTTGGGCTTTGAAAATTACAATAAAAATACTCTCAACAAAATTTCTTACAAATAATGTTTTTAATAGATTTAAATACTACCTATCGCAAAAAATTATAAACATCTTTGTAAACTAAAAAGGCGAGGAAAACAATTTTAAATAAATTACGTATGTTAATGGTTATAAATATTTATATGTTCGACCTTTAAATTTACAAGCAACGAAATGAGCAAATACAATTTTTTTTATTACTTTTATGTGTGTTAATTCATTAGATTTATCACTTTTGTTTTTTACTTTAATAATCAACTAAGTAAAGAAATATTAAAATAATATATAAAATTGGGTTAAATATGTTTTTGGTCCCTATAAAATTGGGAACTTCTAAGTTTAGTCCTTACTTTATTTTAATAGTTTTTATAGTCCCTAGAAAAAAAATTATTTATAATTTTAGTCCATGCTAAAACAAAGTTTGTTTAATTACCCTTAAACTCTTAAATTTTTTAACGGTTTTTTTGAGACAAGTTTGAACACTATGAAATGATTATTTACAAAATATTTGAATTTATTTTACATGAAACAAATTAAATATGAAAATTTTAAAACGACAAAAGTTAAATATAAAAGTAATAAAATCTGGACATCGAAATCAAATTTAGCGATAATTTTTTCGGATGAACTTTTAGTAATGTTCTTAATACGTATGCAAAAAAATGTTCAATAATTTAAGAGTTTAAGCATAAATTAAACAAATTTGAATTGAGTGGGGACTAATACTGAGTGTATAATTTTTTCTGGAACTAAAGGAACTATTAAAGTTAAGTAAGGACTAAACTTAAAATGTTTCGATTTTATAGGGATCAAAAACATATTTAATTCTATAAAAATTTTAGGATTTTTTTTGTTACATAGGCTAAACGGACTACCTGCGCCCATACAGGCTAGCCTAAATGGATACCAGACTTTTTTGGATCAGACTAAAAAGCTCTACATAAATCCGGGCTAAATATTTAGGGCCCAAAACCTACAAATAACCGGGTTTGACGAGTCGATCTATACATCTAACTCGTTTTGATAGCTCTATCTCATACCATGTTGTCATGTTTCCTTTCAAAGCTCCGTTAGGCCAAATCCAACTCTTAGTCGGCAGGGACCAACAAATTTCCTAATTTTGTATTCTTTAAGAGAATTTCTACACCTTTTGAAAATAAGAATTGTTGAGTTTAATATTCTAAATTTTCCACTTTTTGAAAAATCGATATGGATTTTTCATGTTTTAAAAAATTCTAAACAATATTTAAAAAAATGAAAACAGATTTTTTTTTTACATTTAAAAAAAATGTATGTGTCGTGTTGGCCTTAGCGTAGGCTACGCATAAAATTAGTTCATTTTACTTTAAACGGACATGCGAGTATCCCCGTGAGCTTAACTCGATTGATAGGGATAATGTATAACATATACAAGGTTTGAGATTTGAATCTCATACACCACAAAAAAAAAAAAGCGAACATGTGGGTTTTGGAATTTTTACTTTTTTCAATTTTTCATAGATAGAAATTTAGTTTTTTTAAAAGTAAAACATCCAAAACATAAAATTTTCGTATTTAGGAAGAAAAAAAATTAGCATCATTTGGGAGGCAAAAATGCAATATATATTATTTATAGAGTATGGAATGGATATGAAGTGTAGAAGCATAATTTTTAAAGAGTTTCCTTTTCCATCCTTCAAGCTTCTTGCGCGTTTTACGGCACTTCAGATTATATAATTTGAAATATGTAAAAACGTTCTAAAGCCCTTCATTTTTTGGTTTTAAAATCCAATTTATTTATTTTTTTAAAATACGAAACAGGGTGCAAAGCTTCAGATTCATCCGTTTTGGGCTCCATTTTAGACATCATCTACCAAACGGAATTTGTTCTTTAAGCTTAAAAAATTGATCTACCACACCGAAAAATTACATTAACACCCCAAACTGCAATTCGCTCAGTAGCTGCAATTAACTGTTGTTGGCTCATGTCTCAACTGCACTTAAGTGTAGTTCAAGTCTTTTCTGAACGAAGTGAGTTTCTGAAGGTGTTGAGAGGCATGGAGCCTAAAGGGGTGATATTAAGTGAGAACAACATGAAGTGTTGCTGCAGTGGTTGTGGTGATTTCGCTACTGGATTCTCTCGAAGAGTGGAGGACTTATGGAAGTTTTTAGATTCAATTAGTTCGACATTCAAAAACCGTGACAGTGATGAAAGGAGAATGATGGAAGGTGCATCTGCGTCTGCAAAAGCATTGGCAAACCAACGTGAAATGAATGAAAGGAAAGGAGAGAAAAATGGTGTGAAAGAATGAAGAAGCAGGGTTT
>Ga0315915_1002311_pt1 | contig 23990 bp, 18 predicted proteins | sample MpolbnodulesMG_FD_207738 | JGI IMG/M metagenome (GOLD analysis project Ga0315915, IMG submission 207738) | Medicago polymorpha root nodule microbial communities from Los Angeles, California, United States - branched nodules | ecosystem: Host-associated > Plants > Roots > Nodule | place: USA...
AGAAGCGGGTCAAAGACCCAAGCGAAAAGATAAACTCCAGACTCTTCTTGCATGCTTCGTATTCACTCATATTCCTAATACAAAAACATTAAAACTGCAACACTAGCAGGGTACACCATCAGAGCACAACTATCCCAACCCAACACAAATCCACATGTAAGAAAAAAATAACCAGTTTTATTCATCCCAAGGTTGAACGAAGAGTAAGAGGTATAACCAGCTTTATTCCATGTCTAAACAGAAGTAAGAAAACCTAATTGTCAGATTACATAAAAAAACTCAATGTAAGAAACCTAAGGCTGAACTTCTCAGATATAACCATCAACCCTCCTTGCACATCAATAAACTTACCTCTCACGTGTAACAGAAAATAAATAAAACAGAGACTAAAGGACTAATTCGGAAGACTGGACAATAAAACAGAGCATAAATAAATTGAAAATGATTCACAGTCTGTATGCATGGTCAGGTTACCATGAAATGAAGTGTTCCAAAATAAACCTGTATGCAAAACAGGTATATGTAATTCAAAATTCAACCTAGGGTAATAATCAAGTATTAAGTTTCACAAAACATTACAATTGTCTAATACTAAATTGGAAACACCTTAAAACAGGAAATTCACATCATAACTCCAATGTTCAGCCATCGAACTATACGCAAAACACCATTTTATGAAGATAACATTTGTCGCAAAAGAGGAATTAGAAGAACAATCAATTGAAACCATAACAAACACAATAATCAGATCACCGAATAAGAAGGGCAAACTTAAAGAATGAAAGAAACAATAAATAAATCAAATTAAACTCAGAATAACAATCAATTGAGAGAAATAATCAACCAGAAAAGAGTAACAATACAACACATGAAAATCAAACATGAGGAAGATCGAGAAAACCAAAGTATGTTTACAGATCACTTCTCCTGCAACACAGATGTCGATAAAAGAAATTTATAAAACGAAAAGAATTTAATAGAGATCACCAAATTAAAATGCTAGACTCCATGACATGAAACAAGTTAGTAGTGTGACAAACCATGCTAGAATTGAAGCCCATAAATTAAAATAATAAAGAATGGATCATTGAAGAATAGATACTGAAGACTTCACAGGTCACTGCAAGATGGATAAATGAATCGCCAGATTATCTAATGAAAAATTATATCCCAAAAATTATAGAAACAACTTTTGAATCAAAAACACGTTGACCTCAGCTGAAAATTTAAATCATGGACTATTTATTCTCAAAATCAATAAAGCATAAACAAAATTAAAATTTGAGGTTCTATGTTATGACGGAGCTGATTATTTTGACAAAACCAGGGTGAAAAAGAAAGTTCCTGATTCAATTTTTATGTCACCAAGACTGGAACATCACAAACATGAAACCAGAAAGGAAAAAAGAATATAAAACATTAAGATCAAAGAGGGAAGAAAGATAGAACCAGAAAAAATTGTGTTTTCATAGATTATTTCTCCTGAAACACCAAAGAGATCACCAAATCAAAAAATATTAACTGATTTAATAATACATAAAGAAACAATGAAGAAATTTTGAAAACAAAAATAATCTATCAGCTACCACCAAATCAAATCCATGCTTAGTTTGACAAACCACCAGTCCACGACGCTGCAGAATAATTAAAATAATGTTCAAAATTCAATTTGTATTCCTTCCAGTAAAATTAAAATAATTAAGAACAACTTATTGAAGAAATTTTATGCATCTAGCTGGAGCCATTCTTGTCAACTGAATCAAGACGTTTTGCTGCAAAACGATAAAGGGTCTCTCGATTAATAAATGAAGAATCAATTATATATAAAAATTTAAGTAAATAAAAATTCTTCATAACAAATGTAAAAGAAGGGACAAGGAAAGTGTGATTGTGTGAAATTCTTGATTTTTGACATCTACAATTTGTTAAAAAGTATATCCTAACGATCTCATTAATAGGAAACCCTGAAATTAATCAATCACGGAGCAACCAAACAAGAAACTAGAACACCAAATAAAGAAATAAAAAATCGCATCCTCGAAATGGACAAAGAAAGATCGAACCAAAAAGATCACTAGATATCACCAAATCAAATCTCGAGGCGCCATGCAATGAATAAAGAACGTCATTAATATTTGGACCAACCACACTGCAGAAAAACATGTTCACATATCAATTCTTAAGTCCTTGGGATCAAAGCCGAGAAAGAAAAATACTAAAGAACAAATCATTGAAGAAATTTGATTTATCTATCTAGAGCTGTTCTCTGGTCTTAACCGTTGTATCAAGAATCTCAAAATGTTCACCTCGCTGCAAAACGAATGAACATGTATCTGGATTATCTAATCGTGGTACTATATACAATAATCATATAATTAATCAAATAATTCTTGATAACCAATGATCCCATAGAGAAAGCGAAATATATGCTCTCACAATCAAAGAATGAATGGACGATTTCTATATATCTGGAGCTGTTGTTCTTGTCCGGTGTATAAAAACGTACTAGATTTCAAGACTTCACAGCTCACTGCAAGATGGATAAATGCATCGCCAGATTATCAAATGAAGAATTACATCCCAAAAATTATAGAAACAAGTTTTGATAACCAATCGGTAAAAGGAAGAGTCAAAAGATGTGTTAAAATTCATGATATCTACAAATCAATGCTAGGCTCTATGCATCAAGCAGGTTATTAGTTTAACAAACCACGCTGCAGGAAAACATGTTGAAAGTTCAATTTGCGTGTCTTGCAGTAAAAACCCAGAAATTAATGTAACAAAGGACAAATCACTGAATAAAGTGATTTATCTATCCGGAGCCATTCTCCATTTTTGTATGTTGTATCAAGACGTTCTACTTATCAAGACTTCTCAGCTCGCTGCAACATAGATAAATGTATGTCTCGATTATCCAATGAAGTAATATTCAATATCCAAAACTTACAGAAATAATACTTGACAACGAATGTAAAAGCAGAGTGAAGAGAAGCATAATCCTAAGATTTTGTTTATAGGATAGAATCAACCAAAAATGAATAAGAATACAAAACATGAAGGTCAAACAAGAGGAAGATAAATATAACCATAAGAAATCGTATGTTACAAAATTACTTTTCCTGCAACATCAAAGAGGGTAAAACAAATCAAGAAATATATGATCTCAGAGACGATAAAGAATTTTTGAAAACGACAAGAATTTAATAGAGATCACCAAATCAAAACACTAGGCTCCATGCATCAAGCAGATAATAGTTTAACAAACCACACTGCGGAAAACATGTAGAAAATTCAATTTGCATGTCTTGCAGTAAAAACCCAAAAATTAATGTAATAAAGAACGAATCATTGAATAAACTGATTTATCCATCTGAAGCCATTCTCCATTTTTCATATGTTGTATCAAGCCATTCTAGTTATCAAGATTCAAGACTTCTCAGCTCGCTGCAAAACGGCCAAATGTATGTCTCGATTATCCAATGAAGTTAATATTCAATAATCCAAAAATTACAGAAATAATTCTTGATAACTGATCGTAAAAGAAGAGTGAAGAGAAACATAACCCTAAAATATCGCGTATAGAAAAACCTGAAATTAAGCAATCAGGGAGCAAACAATCTGGCTAATGGATCAAGAAACGAAAGAAAGTAGTAGAAAGAAGATCAAGCAACCTAATAAGTATGATTTGAAAAATTACACAAATGATTCTTTATAACCAATGGTAAAAAAAGATTCTGGAAAAGTATGGAAATAATGAAAGAAAAGAATTTACTAACAATCACCATATCAATACTCGAGGATGCAGAAAAACCATGTTCACAGTTCAATTCATCTCATAGTTAAAGCTCAAAATTGGAAATAATAAATAATGAATAATTGAAGAAATTCAATTTATATCTGAAGCCTTTCTCCAGACTTCAGCTCACTGCAAAATGGATAAACGCATGTCTTGATTATCCCATTATGAAGAACTATATCCAATAAGCCAAAAAAAAAAAAAAAAAAAAACAATTCTTGAAAAACCAATCCATGAAAGAAGAGCCAGGAGAACTGTGACATTCGTGATAGAAGCATACCAAAATACAAGTCCATGATAAACTCCTTGATAGAAGCTGACCAAAGACCCTAGAATCTAGTATGCCTCATACTCACGCTCTTGAAACAAATACAGATGTATACAGATGTAAGAAAAAAATGACAGTTTTATTCATCCCAAAGCTGAACGGAAAGTAAGTGAACCTCTCTGCATGCCACACACTTATACGCTTACTCCCCCTGTAACACCCACACAGAAAACTCAAAGGAACTGACAAAAGTCGATGTTGATTATAAAACAAATACTAAATTAAAGAGATAACCAGATTATATCCTAGCAACAGTAGACAGTATACGACAGCCTGCAGGAAGATAATGAAAGAGACAATTTAGCTTTCTCCTAATACAGAGAAGTCCCTACGTAACATAATGAAGAGGATCATCATAAATAAAGAATATCAAAACAGAAAGAAAACTATACAGACTCTCCCATCAAATTTATGTCGGTATATGGAATTGGATTAGGCTTAAGATAGCCAGAGATATAAGAAGGATCAACTGCTTTTGCAGCTGGGCCCTGCAGTTCGGAAGCTAACCGATTTACAGCCATGCCCGCCGTCTCGTACTGATGTCTCAGTTCGTACCTTAAGACAGGATCTTCTCCTTGGAACTTGGTCGGTGAGTTCCTTTCTTGTCTTGCCCAAAAACTTGCTTTATTCTCATTGGAGTAAGACTCTCCCGCGGCAAGGTTTTAGACATAGGGCCAGCTGCTTTCTTTATCTCGCTTGCCGTTAGTCCGTCTAGCGCCGCATCGACCACACGCCCTAGCATAGCCTTTCACAAGCTGTCCCATTTCTCCAGCAAAATGTAAACTATCACATCACATGTCAAAAAACCTATATGTAAGACAACAGTAGTATGATAGGTTAAATAAAACAGTAGTGATTGAGAGAAAGGAGACTTCTGTGGTACACCAAACCATGTAACAATAAGCCTGTAAATACCAAATGACACATATTACGCTGTAGCACCTAATTAAAGAAAAAACCAAGCAAAAGAAACGAGTAGCGTCATTCTGAAAACAAAGTCACTGATCAAAAGATCATAGTTACAAAGACACGTAACTTTTTTAATTTCTCCGGAATTGTGTAACTTAAGTTACAGGTCAGAAACATAAATGTAAGATAACAGTTGTTTTAAACGGTCAGAGAGCCGTAGGGTTGAACTACTCAGTATAAAGGAGTAAAACGAGAAAACTGAACAATAAACTTAAAAGATGACGAACTCATCTCTCACCCCACCTCAATAGACTTATCTCTCGCACCCAGTGTCGCAACCAAAGAAGCGCGTATCAAAATAAACCTGATTGCTTGATGCTACTCAGAACAGTTTCAAAACACATTGCACCGCAATCTTTGATAATCATGTAGTTTCCCAAAACATTATTACCATCATATATCACTTATGGCTCCAGAAAAGAAGACAGGGAATGGAAAGGAGGACGAAGGGAGGATATAAGAGAAAAAATTTCCTTCGATTGTGAAAAATCAATGTTATAATTATTTTGCTAGTTTTAATTTTAATTATTCAAAAATACAAAGATATAATTGTATTATTTTACATTACACGGTTACATGGTGAATATCATCTCTATTGTGATTGCTGAGTAGAAGTTAACCTTACTGAAGTTTTAATATCATGTGTAATTTCCAATAGAAAATTATCAAAGTGATCTGGTACAGTGTTAATTCAAAAGTACAAAGATAATTGTAATTTTTAACACTGCACGTTACATGTTGATTATTATCTCTATTGTTCTTGCTCAATAGAAGTGATCTTACTGAAGTTCTCATGAGTGATTTCCAATAAAAAATGATAAAAATTATCATAAAAGAGAATCGAAAATAACAACATTGATCATTAGAACATCATAAACATAAAAACAGCATTTGCTTAGTTATGTCCCTTACCATGTTCAATTTAAACTTTAGTTAAAAACACTGAACAATCAAAATATAACTTCCAAAATACATATAAACAGTCCTAAGCTAGAAGCAGGCCTGACTTATGCACTAAGGAGAAACAATAAACTCCGTATATTCCACTTGTGGTTGTTCTTAATAGAAAGAATCCAGGACAACCATAAATAGTAAGAAATAACTGGTTTTGTCCAAAATAGGACGCTCTATCATGATATTCCACACAAGCTTTTCACAATCCACGTATATTTATTTGCAATGAACGAGATAAAATACAAAGAACCAATCCAAGCAGAAAGCACAAAGGATGTATAACCAAGTAGAAATCACCTTGAAGCCCGGTGCACACAGAAATATCCACTTTTGAACTGATTTAATCTTATGAACATCACCAAATAGAAAAGCTCCCCAAATAAAGACCACCCAAGCTGTCCAAAACAGATTACAGATACAGGCAGATCAAACCATAAGAGAATAACTACTCCACTGACAAAGATTAAATTTGGGACAGAATATTCTTATTCTATAACTAGAAAAGATGGCAGACTACCAGAGTACAACACCAAACCAAGCCATATACTCTAGAATCTTGTATGCTTCAGTATTCATGCTCCTGATGCAAAAACACATATCCAGCACTAGCATGAGACATATCGAAGGAAAAATATCCCTAATGCCGTAACATATACACACAGATATGTAAAAAATCATTGATCGTATCACACGGCTGAATAGATAGTATGTTAACCTTCAGTTTCCACAGGTCACAGCACACCATATATTCATAGACCCCTGTTAACGCCCACACAATTCAAAAGAATTGAAAAAAGATGTTACTCTCATAATCAATAGAAATATTGAAAAGAAAAATATTCACAATCCAATCTTAATGTCTTAAGAACAAAGCAATAATCTTAAAAAGTAAAGAACGACTCATTGGAGTAATTTGATATATCTAGACTCGAGTATGTCCAAACATTGTAGATATCCAAACTTTAGCCCTCTGCAAAACAGAGGTGTATATCTTGATTATCCAAGGAAGAGATGGACAGAATCATAAATATTGACGAGCTCTCCTAATATCTAGATTCATAATTCTAAACATTCCCACATCACAATGTCAAAGGACACCTATTCCAGAACAAGTACATTCAAGGCAAGAAAATGACCCGTGAAATCCAAGGGTCTGCACGTTCATAATATTAAGGTTAGCTGCAGCTTTAACATCACAGTACATCATCTCCCCTGTAACACAAGCCAAGAAAATTTCACAACAAAAAACCCCAGTTACAAACACACAGGGAGTCGGGTAGGAAAGAGAAAACTACATCCACAAAAAAGACAAGGAAACGCTAAGACTGTCAAAGTAGAGATAACGAAATGAAAGCTGAACAACGGCAGCCAATTGCAGATTCTGGTGATCCATTAAGCTCTCCCCCCTAAACCAAGTCCTTGCTCCAATTGCAGAATCTGTGAGGCATAACCATTTTGGAGAGAAGATTCTTATCCTTATGTATATATACCACAAACCGCAGGAAAATAGAAAACGAATTATAGTAGAGGAAGAGACAAATCAACAATTAAAGTGCCAAACCCGTCCAGAATTCTTATATGCTTCATACTCTCATGAGATAGAACCACAAAAACTCAGACACTTGCAAGAAACCATCAGAGGACCCGCTATCCCAAACCCCAATATAAAAACACGGCTAGAAAATTACCAGTTTTATCCGAAGGCTGGACAGAACCTTGCTTCCTGCACTCACAGAAAACTCAAAGAAACTCAAAAAGTAAATGCTGATTATCAAACTACAGGGAGTATATGAAACAGCCTGCAGAGGACGTTGAATCAGGGTGTGCAAAAATAAACCTGTCCACTCAATAATACACAGACTGTGGTTATTTTAAGATACATTACGCTCCAGAAAACAGGTTTTAATTCACAATCCCACCAGGAGTGAATGTATGGAGTTTTGCAAAACATCACCATTTTATGAAACTCAATTGGCAACATCCAAAACAGAAAAGTCATATCAGAATACTGTTAGTTGTAACAGAGGAATTCGAGAACAATCAATAACTGCAAAAGTTATGATACCGAATAATTAGTCACAAAGAATAAGAATACTTCACATGAGGATCAAACAAGAGAATGTCACAGATTATTGCTCCAGCAACACCAAAAAGTAACCAATCAAGAAATATTCATACTCTTGCCGTTCCCCGTTCTTGTCCATTGAATCAAGTGTTCTAAATATCTAGAGTTCCCTGCTTGCAGTACAACGGATAAAAGGTCTTCAATTATCAAATGAAGTTATTTTGAAAAATAACACAAAGATTGAATAGATGAAATTTCTAGAGATCACCAGAAAAATACTAAAGGCTCCATACTCTGAAGGAGGTTATTATTTAGACAAAGCATGTTCGAAGTTCAATTATTTTGACCAACCACGCTGCAGAAAAGCATTTTCAAAATCAATTTGTATGTCATGTAATCAAGGTCAATTTATAAACAATAAAAATGGCTCATTGAAGAAATTTGATTTATCTTGAGCCGTTCTCCGTACTTATCCTTTGAATCAAGAATACACTTATCCTTTGAGGTTCTAGCTATGAAGGAGTTTAATAATTTGACAACACCAAGCTGAAAAAGAAAGTCATTGATTCAATTTTTATGTTTTGCATTAAAATTAATAAACAGAATACAAAACATGAAGATCAAATAAGAGGAAGAAAGATAGAACCAGAAGAAATCGTGTTTTCATAGATATTTCTCCTGAAACACCAAACAGATCACCAAATCAAAAAATTTAAACTGATTTAATGTAATACATAAAAGACAATGAAGAAATTTTGAAAACAAAAATAATTATCAGACATCACCAAATCAAATCCATGCTTAATTCGCAAACCACCCACCATAGCTTTCCAATCAAATTAAAATAATTAAGAACCACTTATTAACTAAAGAAATTTGATTTATCTACTGGAGCCTTTCTTGTGCCTAGTATCAAGAGGTTTCACTGCAAAACCGATAAACGATCTCTCGATTATCAAATGAAGAATTAATTATATAAAAAATTTAAGAATTATATCATATGAATTTTAAGAAATTTTTATGTAAAAGAAGAGTCAAGAGAAGTGTGATTGTGTGAAATTCTGTTGAAAGTATATCTTAACAATCACCGAAATTAAGCAATCACATCAAAGAATCAAGAAAGTAGAACACCAAATCAAGAAATCATAATTGCATTCTCTGAATTGACATAGAAAGATAAAACCAAAAAGGTTTACTCAAATCTAGAGGCTCCATGCTATGAATAAAGAACGTTATTTACTCTGACAAACCACGCTGCAGAAAAACATGTTCATGAATAAGATATATTCGCACTCTCCGAGTAGTTAAAAAAATATTGAAAACAAAAAGATTATGATAGATATCACCAAATAAATATGCTAGGCTCTGCGTAGGAAGTTAACAGTTTGACAGACAGTGCTGCAGAAAAACATGTTCAAATTCAATTTGTATTGCAATCAAAGCCCATAAATTGATAAAGTACTCATTGAAGAAAAATCATTTATCTATCAAGAGCCGTTCCCCATTCTTGTCCGTTACATTACGTCTCCTAGATTTCAAGACTTTCCTGCTCGCAGTACAACGGATAAATGGATCTTCGATTATCAAAGTAAGAGTTATATCGAAAAATAATACTCGTTAACTAATCGTAAAAGAGTCAAGAAAAGTATGGGAGTGTGTGAAATATATGCTCTCAGAAGCATTGAACGGACAAATTTACTAGATAGAGATCACCAGAAAATTCTCAAGCATCCATACTCAGAAGGAGGTTATTAATTAGACAAACCAAGCTGCAGAAAAAGCAAGTTCACAGTTCAATTCTTCTCATAATCTAAAGCTTGAAATTAAAAACAATAAAGAATGAATAATTGAAGAAATTCGATTTATCTATTTGAAGCCATTCTCCGTGTCAAGAATCACAAAATGTTAATAGTTTTTAGGAATTCTGCTCTGCAAATTAAACATATATCTCCATTATCTACTTATGAAGAACTAGAACCAATAGTTCGAAAATAAACACATAATTCTTGAAAAAACGATCCATAAAAGAAGAGTAGAGAGAACTGTGAAATTCTTGATATCTATATTCCGAAAAAGCATATCAAAACGCCAATCAATAAAGACCTCATTAATAGAAGAAGATCAAAGACCCAAGCAAAAAGATAAACTGCAGACTCCTTATGCTCATGTTCCTGATACATAAAAACTGCAACACTGGGCACACCATCAGAGCACAACTATCCCATCCCAAAACACAAATCCACATGTAAGATAAAAAAAATCCAGTTTTATTAATACCAAAGTTGAATGAAAAGTAGGATGTACGACCAGCTTTATTCCAAGTCTGAACAGAAGTAAAAAACCTAAATGACAGATAACATCAAAGCAGTCACAATTTCTCCAGAATTGTGTAAACTATCACGGTCAGAATACATCAAAAACCTGAATGTAAGGAATCAGAGTATGATGGTGTAAGAAAACCTAAGGCTGAACTTCTCAGATATAAACAAGAGGAAGATCGATAGGACCAGAACATGTTTAAAAAAAATCGCTTCTCCTGCAACACGGAAGAATAAACAACAAATAAAGAAATATATATGTCGATAAAAGAAATTTTTTAAAATGAAAAGAATTAAATAGTTATCACCAAATCAAAATGCTAGGTTCCATGCCATGAAGCAGGTTATTAGTGTGACAAACCATGCTGCAGGAAAACATGTTCAAAATTCAATTCGTAGGTCTTGTAATTGAAGCCCAGAAATTAAAATAATAAAGAATGGCTCAATGAAGAAATTTGATTTTTATCTATCTGGGGCAGTTGTTCTTTTCCGGTGTATAAAACGTTCTAGATAATGAAGATTTCACAGACTGCAAGATAGATAAATGCATCACCAGGTTATCAAATGAAGAATTATATCCCAAACAAGTTTTGATAACCAATCCGTAAAAGAAGAGTCAAGATAGTGTTCATGATATCTACAATCTGAGGGGAACATATTAATAAGCAAGTCCCTAATGCTCACGTTGCGAGCAGCAGAACCCTTACACAATAACCTCAAACCCTGAAATCAAGCAATCACAGAGCAAACAATACGGCCGACAAGTTAAAAAATCAAGTAACAAAACGAAAGTATGAACAATTACACAATAACCTCAAACCCTGAAATCAAGCAATCACAGAGCAAACAATACGGCCGACAAGTTAAAAAATCAAGTAACAAAACGAAAGTATGAACAAGAATAAACAAACAAACTTCATAATCAAGAAATCAAAAGCATATCCTCTCATGTAACACCATCAAGAAATCAAAATCGTATCCTCTTAATACCAAAAAGTAAATTAACAATTTAACAATTCAAGAAACATTTGTTCTTAGAATCAACAATGTAAGATGAAACAAAAAGGATTTACTAGATATCACCAAATCAAAATTTGAGGCTCTATGCTGTGAAGGATATTATTATTTTGACAAACCACACTGCAGCCTAAACCAACAAAAACAAATAATCAACCAGACGAAGCATGAAACTGAAAGAATCAATCGAAAATAAATAAGAATGCAACACATGAAAGACCAAACAAGAGGAAGATACATATAACCAGAAGAAATCGTATGTTACGAAATTACTTTTCTTTCCTGCAAGATCAAAGAGGGTAAAAAACAGGTCAAGAAATACATGATCTCAGAGACGATAAAGAATTTTAAAAATGAAAAAAATTTAATACAGATCACCAAATCACCTCCATGCATCAAGGAGGTAATAGTTTAACAAACCACGCTGCAAGAAAACATGTTGAAAATTCAATTTGCATGTCTTTTAGTAAAAACCCAGAAATTAAAGTAATAAAGAACGAATCATTGAATAAATTGATTTATCTATCTGGAGCCATTTCGTATGTTGTATCAAGCCGTTCTAGTTATTAAGACTTCTCAGCTTGCTGCAAAATGGCCAAATATATGTCGATTATCTATTTGATTCAATTTTTATGTATAGCATTAAAATCAATAAAGAACAAACACCAAGATTGAAACTTCACAAACATGAACCCAGAAATGAAAAAGAATACAAAATTATTGGAAGAAAGCGTGTTGATTTCTCCTGAAAAACCAAAGAGATCACCGAATCATAAAAATATTAACTGATTTAATTGTGTACATTAAAAATAATGAAGAAATTTTGAAAAGAAAAATAATTTAACAGACATCACCAAATCAAATCCACGCTTAGTTTGACAAACCACTACGCTGCAGAATAATTAAGAACATGTTTAAAATTCAATTTGTATGCTTTCCAATCAAATCAAAATTATTAAGAACTTATTAAAGAATTTGATTTATCTAGCTGGAGCCGTTCTTGTCCCTTGTATCAACTTATCCAGAGGTTTCACTGCAAAACCGATAAATGATCTCTCGATAAGAATTACTTTTATAAAACAAAAAATTTAAGAGAATAATAGTTATCAAATAATTTTTTATATAAATTTTTTAAAAAACTTTAATGTAAAAGGAGAGTCTGGAGAAGTGTGATTGTGTGAAGTTCTTGAATATAGTCTGTTGTAAATCCCAACGATCTCGTTTACAACAAACCCTGAAATTAATCAATCACAGAGCAAAGAATGAAGAAAGTGGAACACCAAATCAATCATAATTGCATTCTCCAAATCGACAAAGAAAGACAGAACCAAAAAGATTTACTAATATCACCAAGTCAAATCTCAGGCTCCTTTCTATGAATAAAGAACGTTGCTTAATACTTTCACAAACCACGCTGCAGAAAAACAAGTTCACATATCAATTCTTATCCTTTGAAATAGAAATCACAAACAACGAATCATTGAAATTTATCCTTCTCTTTTCTTATCCGTTGAATCAAAAAACCAATGAACACGTATCTAGATTATCCAAATATGAAGAACTATATCCAATAATCAAATAATTAATCAAATAATTCTTAATAACCGATGATCCATAAACTAGCGATAGATCGAGCGATTTTGACGTTCTTCGTTCTCATATATCGATAGCAAAACCAATGATCCAGATTCCAAACTTACGATCGCTGCAAAACCGATAAACATATATATCGATTATTCGATTATGAATCCAATAATCCAAAAACTATACAAATAATTCTCGATAAACGATGATCCATTAAAAGCAGTGTGAAATTCTTGAAATCTACAATCCGAAAAAAAACGCAAATCCATATCGATCGATCACAACATGCAAAACTTTAAAATCGAGAAATCAAAATCATGAATCAAAGTTGAACAGAAAAAAAAAGAAGAGAGGAGAGAGAGAGAGAGATAGAACAGAACAAACGAGAGGAGCGTAGAGAGCGCTATTTCGAGGCACTTTGGAAAGAGAGAACTTATAAGGCTTATATAGAGGGCGGGGTCAAGTTTGACGGCTACGATAACACGTGTGATGGAAACTTGGACGGTTATGATGGAACTAAAATAAATAAAACGGTTAACGCGTTTTCTTTCTAAATGAGGCGGTGTGAATGAAACACGCTGGATGATAAGATTTACGAGGAAGTCGTTGTTGGTTTGCGTGTACCGACTTAAAAAAGCTATCTCTAAGATATGATAATAAAACGATAAAAACTCCAAAAATAAACATTATCCGGGTTAAATTTATTTTTTATCTCAGCTCCTGCATATATTATATGTACGACTGGGTTTCAACCCGACACTCCATTTCTCCACACTTAAATTATGTGAATTTTAGCTACCTGACTACTTGACAAAAAAAAAAAATTATTTTTACCTCCATTAAATATAACAACTTCTATTTTTAATTCTTCACAAAAAATATTTCAAATTCCATTTTTTTTTTGTTTTTATTTTTTTGGTAGAATGCTAAAAAGATTAATAATAAATATAGAACTGTAAAATAAAAATAAAAATAAATTGATAATATGTTTCTCCTATAAAGTTATTTGACTAAAATTTAAGTATTCTAAATATTAAAAAATTAAATGTGTTGAAAACCGAAGTCAAGTCAAGACCCAAGTCAAACGGTCAATGTTTAAAAAAAAAAGTCAACAACATTTAATATAAACAAAAGGAAATTTATTTTGCTTAGATTGGATTGAATAGTTGTCACAATCAAAACTAAAAATTGATCCAATCTATTTAAAAAAATAAGATTTTAATTTTATTTTTATATTTTTGTCTGGTTTGTGAACTTTGCAATGGATGTGAGCAATTATATTTTAAGGCATCGAACTAAAGACCTCCTATTGCCGAGTATTCCTGTACGCATTGTACTAAATTCCATATTAAACATATGCCACGAACAATCCAAATAAATGGACCGATGAATCTATACCGAAAATAGATTATATCTATTCATGTTATAATTTAAGATTTCACTAGGTAATTTTGTTTGCATTATAACTATAAGCCTTTGATTTTTTAATACATGAATTGATTGCGGAAACATCACAACTATTTAATTTGACTATATGCTTTTTTATCATATTTTTGTCAACAAAATTGAATTTAAACTCGTATTAAAAAGTTATGTATGCAACTTGATATAATAGATTACAATCGTAAAAAATTAAATATTATTCCATAAATCGGAGACTAACTTTAATATTTGGTAATTAATTCGAATCAAAGATTATGCATTTCTATTTTTAAGTGATAAACACTTGCACAAACACTTTAGTTGTATAAGTATATTCAAAATTATTGTGTTTTGAGTATTAAATACTAAATTCCTCTATAATTTTATTGCAAATGAGAATGATATGTTTCTTGTTATATGTTTAACCAAACGATAACTTGGTGTATTACTACTATAACATTTAATTTTTTTCGTCAAATATTTCCTTGTTATATTTCAAGCTAACAACAATTTATCAATTAACCACAAATTATGTTTCAATAAAGGGGGATGGAGATGAATCTGCGACATCCTAAGTCAATTAAGAAGGAAAATTGTACAAAGATTGGGGGGACTTAAAGCCTTACCTAACAGAAAAGAATAAAATCAACCTAGATAGTTAAATTTAAATAACAAACAACATAAATAACAAACCTAAATGGTATGGTAGCAATAAACCACAATCCAGAGTAAAAGTCCATGCAACAATGTACAATTCAACGAGCCCACATACGAGCTCGAAACTAAATTGCAAAAGAAAAATGTTACGTGAAATCTTAGAACCCAAATCAAGATTTTTAGGAAGGTGAGAGATTCCACCACCAACACGGATACAAATCTCATGCCTACCACCGACTGCGCTACGACGATAAGTGTCCACACGACCAATTCTTGTCAAATTATCGCAAAAGGTAGCCTTGAACCAATCGTTAGCAAAAATAAATGAAATTTCAATTCAAAACAAGTTAACATAATTACTAATGAATAATAAGTCAATTAATTCATATATACTATTCAACAATGAGATCTAAAACTTAGATCAAAATTTCGTTACGTTGTTACAATGTTGTGAACATAGAAGAAATTCAATTTGACTTCTCATTAGGTTTGACCAAGTGTAGCCTTTTGTAAACGAGAAATTTATCTACGATGGCCTCTTAAAACATTGTTATTGAAATTTGAAATTCAATCAAATCGACGAAATACCAAATGCATTGAGAAAAATATACATCAATCATATACATTTGGTACTTCGTCGATTGATTGAAAATTCACCTCCAATAAAAGACTGATGATGGTAACATACCATAACAATTAATCTGATGAGGCACCTTTTTTAGCCCTGTATAAAAAGAAGATGGAGAAAAAACATGGTGACATAGATAAAATAAAATATAAATAAAACAGAAATGAAAAACAAAATTTCTACCAACATAAAATACAAGTGCCTCCATGAAGTTAAACAGGTACCTAGGTATTTATAGCAACAAATATTAACTTTTTTTAAAGGTGGATTTAAGTTTTTAAGTTATTTTATACGAAATTTAAAAAAAAAATATATCTTTTTCTAGCTTATAGAATGCTAAAAAGGTTTATAGTAAATAATAATAATTATAAAACTATAAAATAAAAATAAAAATAAATTGATAATATGTTTTTCCTGTAAAGTTATTTGACTAAAATTTAAGTATTTTAAATATTAAAAAATTAAATATGTTGAAAACCGAAGTCAAGTCAAGCCCCAAGTCAAGCAGTCAATGTTTAAAAAAAGAAGTCAACAACATTTATTATAAACAAAAAGAAATTTATTTGGCTTAGATTGGATTGGATCAGTTGTCACAGTCAAAACTAGAAATTGTTCCAATCTATTTAAGAAAATAAGGTTTTAATTTTATTTTTATATTTTTGTCTGGTCGGGAAACTTTGCAATGGATGTGAGCAATTATATTTTAAGGCATCGAACCAAAGACATCCTATTAGCGAATATTCTTGTACGCATTGTACTCAATTCCATATTAAACATGCCACAAACAATCCAAATAAATGGACCGATGAATCTATACCGAAATAGATTATATATATTCATGTTATAATTTAAGATTTCACTAGGTAATTTTATTTGCATGATAACTATAATCCTTTGGTTTTTTAATACATGAATTGATTGCGGAAACATCACAACTATTTAATTTGACTATATGCTTTTTTATCATATTTTTGTCAACAAAATTGAATTTAAACTAGTATTAAAAAATTATGTATGCAACTTGATATAATAGATTACAATCGTTAAAAATTAAATATTATTCCATAAATCGGAGACTTAACATTATTAGTTTTAGTAACAAAATGTAATACCCAAGGCTGACGAGGGTGGGGAGTGGTCGCCGGTGCACAAGGCACGACAATGAGCGGCTCCCGACAGCTTCTAGAGGAATCGAATCACATCGGAATGAGAGGGATCCTGAGGCCATGTAGGTATGAGACTACATGGTAAGCGTGCGAGTGAGGACAAAACATGCTGAAAAGACTCATGTTGGTTTGCAGGGCCAGTCAGCAATACTTAAAATCGTCTGGGATGTTACAAATGGTATCAGAGCAGACCTCTCCCAGTACGATGTGGTTCGGGGACGAACCAAGCGGAAGCTGGTGGGCATGTAATACCCAAGGCTGACGAGGGCGGGGAGTGGTCGCCGGTGCACAAGGCACGACAATGAGCGGCTCCCGACAACTTCTAGAGGAACCAAATCACATCGGAATGAGAGGGATCCTGAGGCCATGTAGGTATGAGATTACACGGTTGAAGGAAGGCTTATAAGAATTGTTTGAACTACCTTTATCAACAAGATGCATCTTCTTTTTGGTAGCCCATTCCATAAGAACTCCACAATTAAGTGTGCTTGACTTGGAGTAGTCTTTGGATGGGTGACCTACCGGGAAGTTTCCTGGTAAGCGTGCGAGTGAGGACAAAACACGCTGAAAAGACTCGTGTAGGTTTGCTGGGCCAGTCGGCAATACTTAAAGCCGTCTGGGATGTTACAAATGATGTTACTAAAAATGTCACCACTGATGCTGAAAATCCAGATGAGTCGAAGAAATATGCCTATTGTAACAACTATAATGGCAAGAATCCTATGACGCGCTCTCAATGGAGAAGGTATCAAAGATCCAAAAAGGGTATTAATGCAAATGCTGATGAAAAAGTTGTTAAACCCAAAGAGAAACTGGGCGAGTCAGTTAGAAGACCAGTGAAAGAAAGATTGTATCTCCCTTCTATTTAAGGAAATGCTATTGGAGATGACGAAATGGATTCAGACTTCATGAATTCATAACCGGATTTCGACGTCGTATGCAATGTGGTTTTTATTTTACCCGCAAAATATGATGTGGTATCTGAAGTTGAAGAATCTGAAGAAGATTACAATCTAGAAGACATGGAGAAATATAAATCCATATGTTGCTATGTGACAGATTATGGCTGGGTTGATAAAGAAAAGCCATATTTGAAAATCCTAATGGTCCTATGAAAGGCCACCTCAAACCATTATTCATTCAAGCCAAAGTTGATGACATTAGAGTCAACAAGGTATTGGTGGATGGTGGTGTTGTTGTGAATCTTATGCCTCAATCTTTGCTAAAAAAGATTGGGAAATGTGGTAAGATCTAAAGCCTCATAACATAGTTATGTCGAATTATGAGGGAAAAGTTGGGTTCCCTTTTGGTGCTCTCCAAGTAAATCTCATTGTAGTATCCGTCATCAGATCAACTTTGTTCATGGTAGTGCCATCAAAAGCAAACTTCAATTTTCTTTTAGGGAGAGAATGATGTTCCTTCCTCTATGAATCAAAAACGCCGGAACTTCGCAAAAAAAAGCATTTTTAAATGGAATCATACACACGTTAAGGAATCCTAAGATAGCTAAGATAGAAAAAGTTTATTGATAAAAATTAATTTTTAATTTTTAAGACATAAATTATCATGATTTCTAAGATAGCTTTTACACATTGAGTTTATTATGTTCTCTTAAAACACATGTTAACATATTCCTTTTTATATATAAAATAACTGGCAAACAATTTTTGTATTTCCTCTCAAAAAATAAAAACCAAGTTGTGCTGAACCAAATATCTTCTGGATTTAAAAGAAACTAGATTGTTGACCCGTGCGCCGCACGAGTCTTTTGAGATGTAAAATGTTGCATTAAAATAAAATGGAAAATAGTTGATGTGATAAAGTTAGAATACATTATCGTTAAACACATGCATATTTAAGTTAAATAAACACGCAAACTAAAGTTGATTATAACTCACATTAAATGGATAATATCAAATATTACGGAATACTTCCTCATAAACAACATTAGATGTTAAATTTGTATCTTCGCCGTCTTTATCAGTGATCAATATTTTAACCTTTCTCTTGAGGCAACCCTTGAAACAACAACGTACAGTTGTCCATGTGAAAATACGGGAGTTGGTAGATATAAGCCAACATTTTTAAGAGATTGTTCTTGGCTCTTATTAATATTCATGGCAAAAGAAATGGACAAAGGAAACTGCCTTCTTTGAAACTTGAAAGGGATTCTCATGTCTGATGACGTTAGAGATAATCTGGGTATAAACACTTGGTCACCAACATTACTTCCGGATATTACCTTCCCCTCAAGCACATATCTTCCCATTCGAGTGATAATCAATCTGGTTCCATTGCATAAGCCTTTTTGTAGATCAAAATTCCTCAAGCACATATCTTCCCATTAGGATATGTGCTTTCAACAATAGAAGCAAGAGGATCACCTGAGCTTTGTATGAGTAGATATGATGAAACAGTAATTGTCTTGTCCACCTCATTGTCTTCCCCGATTATTCCATCACCTATGCCAAGTACACATTCAAAAAATCTTCTTTTTGATTCAATGTCTGCCTCTGTCGCTCGATTTAGAAGACCCATATTTTTTGTTAATGTCAGAATCTCACAGTGATTCCAAAGGTACGAAGAATTAATAGTGGCATGGACAACTTCTTGTCTCGTACCTTTCGGTATTACCGGTAATATTTGTCTCTCCCCCGAATACGACAACTTTACCTCCAAATAGAATGTGCTTGTTCCATTTGTCAACTTATTTCATTGCATCCCTAAAAGAGCGATCAAATGCTTCAAAGCAAAATTTGTGCATCATTGGAGCTTCATCCCATATTATTAACTTTGCTTGCATTAGCATCTTTAGCCAATGGTGTTTTGGGTTTAAGGTTGCAAGTTGAAGTCTCATCAATGAGTAAAGGGAGGCCAAATCTTGAATGGGCGGTTCTTCCTCCTAGAATGAGTAGTGCAGCTATACCACTTGATGCTACTGTCAAGACTATCTCCCCTCTAGACTTTATTGCAGCCGACATTGCTCTCCAAAGAAACGTCTTACCTGTACCGTCATAACCATAAAGGAAAAACAAAGCAGGAAGGTTATTATCAACCTTTGTCATTATCTAATCGTACACAGATCTCTACTCTTCGGTCATCGTTGCCATTAATCGATCGTGCTCTTCAGTCAATAATCCCCTATTATAATTCATCTCATCATGATTAAGCCGGTTCTCTAAATCAGGTATCAAGGATGGGTCGGCAGTTGGCATTGGAGGATAGTCGGATAAATTTTTTCCAGAACTCTGTAGTAGCATATCAATGTCGGCTAATGCATATAACTTCAGCTTCTCTTTTGTGAGCATTAAATCTGTAGATCAGGCGCACCAAGCGATCAAACACATAATAAAATGCATTAATAATAAACAAATGAAAAGCATAAATACATGAGCGGTGCTGATAGTTTGGCATAATGGTGGAGTACATAAAGCTAATTGAGTTTCATGCATGAAATTTTATGCGAATATATACACGAATGTATGTAAAGAACAACATTGCGAAGTTCATGATTTAAATTCATGGAAACAGTAGACCAATGCTTTCAATCATTAAATTGACCATTGTACCTAATTAAACAAAATACAACAACAGTCATGTAAAGGTTCTAACTGTGGAAACCCATCACACTTACATTCAATAGTACAATTGATTGAAATATGTTATGCATAATCATTACCTAGAGCTCCAAGAACTTGTCTCTGTATGTTCAATATGTCATCTATAAGGTTCTCAAAAGTTTTGTTCCAAACTACTTCAGGTCTCGACAACTGACCTGACACCAAAGCATTGCAAACAATCTTCGCATAAATGAACATGTGCCTCAATGCCCTACTTGATTTATCGCATATATATACTCCTTATCGTCTTCTAATAGACCCATTGCAAAGCAAGCTTCCTTGAAAGTTTCATACTTGATATTCTTAACAGTCTTAGTATCATCATAAGATGTTGGCCCTCTGACATAATTCAATAGTGTTCTTAGATAAAATCTCTCACCTGCTCCTGGAGGAGGAAAATGAACTCTTCCAATTGAAAACCCTCTTTGTCTAGGGGTCCATCGGTGTTCATCGTCTATCCATCTAAATTTTTTGGGAAACTGATTGTAAGTCAAAATTCTCGCCTCTGGATATTTCTTATTTGCTTCCATCCAAGCCAGGAATTTTGTAGAATGAACGGAAGGTTTGTTCATCACATTTCCAATGTTGTCATTGTCCTCGTATACACTGAATTTCTCAGTTTCTAAATGATAATTTAGCCTCTTGACTGACGACTCTCTATAATGTATGTCAAAAGCATATATCCTTCATGCAGCTTCACACGCAGACAGATATCGACAATCAAAATACATGTTGATCTCGTCAAGACATTTCGAGCGGTTGCCTCCATTGTTGCCATTATAAAAATTGACAGTAACGCGATCGTGGTCTTTGTTTACATACTTGAATAAATACTGGATAGACCTTGTTTGGTTGCACTAGTCAACATTAATATGAGCGTTGTATTTCAGCAATAATTGTCTATTATATGGTACTACGTATCTGTTATCTGCATTCTATGGTACTGACACACTGTTATCCCTCCTTCTGTACATTGGATATCCCTCAGGATCAATTACAATGCTATCAACAAACTTTTAAACATGTTTGGTGCATCCGTTTTTAAACATGCACGGTGAGCCTTGGTTTTGACCACCACATGGACCATGAATCATTAAAGTTGTCACTATATCGTACAATCGAGGATCCGCTTCTTTGTCTGGAATCTCAGCTGAAATTCTTTTGTATATGTCCTTTGGCTGCGAAGGTCTAAATTTTGGCTTCAAAATCACCAGTATGTGGGAATGAGGAAGTCCACGCTTCTGGAAATCGATAGTATAGCTAACTGTATAAGAAAACAAAATGCAATTTTAGATTTAACTTGATAATTACACAACATTCATGAAGGCTGCATATCAATAGCTTATTAAATAATCAACTCAAAATTTTGCAGACATGTTTACATCAAATAATGTTTGTAAATTTAACATGATATATATAATAAATTGATTGGTTAATTTACTCACCTGATCTCACTTCTCCAAATATATCTCCCTTCTTTATATCCTTTATCAAATGATCATGCTTTAACTTAAAAATCCGACATGAAAGGTCAGGTTTGTCTTTGGGTGAAAGATTGTGAACTTTTAGAAAATCAACAACCTCTGGACACTTATGATTGCATGTAAATGTGATGAACAGATCATGATGACCAATCCATCCACATATGGACATTGCATGTTGATAGTTTTGAATCATATATCGAGGGTCGCCGACAAAAGTTGATGGAAAAACGACTCTTTTCCCTGTTGACGATGGATCAGTTTCACCCCTTAAAACAACTTCAGTCAAACCTTTGTACATGGCAGCCCTTAACTCCTTATAGTGGTTTCTCGCCCATTTTATCCAAGAATACTCAATCATGTTGTAGGCGTCTACCAGGAACTGCTGAAATAATCTTTTAGAAAATAAAATAGTTGATTTGCTTCTTTCTCTATGTTGTATCTTGTACGCCACCCACTCTAATTATGTCACGTACTTTCTCTGTATAAAGATTTGTTGTCTGTTACGGTGTACTCAATGTCTTTTCTATATCTATCTTCGCCCCTAGGGAATAGAAGGGGATATTATAGCGGAAAATATGATGGTTCGAATACTGATATACGCTTTAAAAGACCAGACTGTTCCTCAACAATAACATCTCTATCACAATCAGATGCATCAAAATCGCCAACAATCAACGCAACAACCTCGGATGACGTCGACAAATTATACCTCCTGCCATCGCTACTTTTTTTCCGCAAGATTCTCAGCCTCATCGTGTTTTACTCACCCTCTTTGAATTTGTCACGAATCATTATGTATGTCTTGGCATATTCATTATATAAATCAAGCATCTGTCGTAAGTCATTGACAATTGTTGATCTCATTCCATCTGAGTCATTCACCATGCTAAATAAAAGTGAAAGGAATACAAACAAAAACAATTGACATAACAATCCTTTGATTTTAAACCATTACGATAAACGAAAAATTACAAAATAAAAGGAAGAGAACAATATTAGTCGATAGAAAACAATACCTGACTACACGCATGCGATTTTTAAATTCATTATCAGTGTCGTAAACATACAATTGGGAAAACTTCAGATCTTTGTCGGGTTGTGGCAGCAAGCTACAAATCTGATGGTAGTTCTCGCCATTCATAACGAATGTAGGTGGAGCGCCTCCCTTATTCAAAGTAGTGTCGATCTTAGCTCCCATTGAGGTAAAGGCAATAAAGCTATTGAATGAGCGAATATTCTCCATAAAAAACTTACTCTGCTTATCCTTTTTATAATACATATCACTTAACTCTTGTGGTAAATCAGGGTAAGGGGCAATCTTTACCCTCCCTTACTTACAACACAATGTGAAAAGAAGATTTGTTGCATTGTAGTCTTTCTGGACTCGCTCTGCATACCACATCATTGCACCGCATTTTACACAAACACAATCAGGCACTCCGAAATATTCGTACGGAGTCTCATCATCTGCAAATGATTTAATAGATTATGATACACCATAACAAATTCAAAAGTTAAAAACTTTATACAGCTTAGGTAATCATAAATTTATAATATAATACCAATCATATGTTGGAACAAAGGGTGTTTCGCAAAATCACCTCTTAAGTTTTGATGATAACAAGGTATTAAAATTATCAATTGGATATGCTAAACATTTGTTCAAGTGTACAGGATCTTAATCAAAGTACTATTCATAGAGGTTCTGATTGAACAAGTCAAAGAGCAAAGGAATTTATATTGAAGCTTAAAGCGTCTGAAGAATTGCGTCTGAAGAAAATGCGTTTGAAGAAAGCGCTCCTGAAGACACGTCATCAGAAGCAAGGTCATCAGAAGCAAGATCATCAGAAGCATTTCATCAGAAGCCACTTCACCAGAAGCTTAACAGAGTTGACAAAGTACAGTGTACGAAGTGTACAACCACTAACTCTGCGCATGCCTCTGCAACCACCATCTCTACAACTTGTCTCTACATCAAGACA